>Ga0308159_1000709_pt1 | contig 65876 bp, 62 predicted proteins | sample PhyCR1_FD_201040 | JGI IMG/M metagenome (GOLD analysis project Ga0308159, IMG submission 201040) | Phyllosphere microbial communities from UC Gill Tract Community Farm, Albany, California, United States - DLSLC.R1 | ecosystem: Host-associated > Plants > Phyllosphere > Unclassified | place: USA...
ATTACATCGAAATGTTTTACAACCCAAAACGACGTCATAGTTTCAACAATCAGCTGTCACCGGTAGAGTTTGAAAAGCGTTACACAGCGAGCTTGGAGAGTGTCTAGAAAACCCGGGGCGATTCACTCCGATGCATCGTCCATCCCTAAATTATTGCGCACATGTCCCGAGGTGTAGCGGGCTTGGTGCAGATCATCGAGCGAGAACAGAGGTTTAAAGCCTGGATGCGCCTCAGCAATCTTACGACGAGCTTCGGTCAGATCGTCAAAGCTGGTAATCCCGCTCACGCCGTACTCATCGCATGTACCTACAGACGGATTATCACGCTTGCCGTTACCGCGAAATTCGATATCCATAAACCGTGGCCTGCTCCATTTTGGTACTGAATTGAGTGAGTAATCCTAAGCGTTTCAGGATCATCATTGAAGGTCTGCCGCCAAGCGACAATAAGTCTTCCTGCCATCACATAGCAGCGCGCTACGCTAACTTTGACGTTCGCACTTCGAGGTAATGTTGATGTCCGAAACTGGCCTACCATGCAATTTCTAATCGACTCAGGGAAGAACTGATGACTACAGATCCGTTATGTCTAGTCTTTGTGCCGGCTCTAGCGGCAGTGCTGCAAGCCGCCGAGGATAAAAAGGGCCAGCCGCTTACCGAGATTGAGGTGTGTGAAATCCGAGACAGATCCACCTGCATCGCTTTGCCTTTTAGCGCAGCCTTGGCAGTGGAAGAAGATCGTGGTTATCCAGACATCGTCGCGGAGGACTGCTGGAATGAATGGCAACGTCTACGCTCCCAGTGATTTGCGCCTGTACCAAAACAATGCAGCCCTTATGTGATCAGACAATCATCCGACTGTAAGCAACCGTTGCTCTCTGTCGGCCACGAGACGCTGATAGCACACCGAGTACCTCCCTATCTGCCAAAAGTGAGTCACCCCCTCATGAACGAAGGTTGGCAAAACGACGACTATTTCATCATCTTCACGGAGGATGAGAGCTTAGCTGCCATGAAGGCCTACGGATTTGATCATCATCTTCCGGGGTACACGCTATTAGGTCTAAGAGGGTGGGACGACTTTATCGTCATCAACTCTTCCGGAGTAATGTTTACCATTCCGACGCTGCCACTCGATGCGTCCTATGCCGCGCCGTTTGCCCTTCCCCAGCAGATTTCCCTTGAGCCGGACGAGCGTTTCGCTGGCAAGATCAAGTGGTATACGAAGCCCTTAGTCTTTGGGGGCGACCCGGCGGACAAAACAAATTTTGCATGGATCACTCACGAGCAACATGCTGAACTTGTCATCTGGTGGAACGAACAGTGCAGGAGCGCCAAATCACAGAGCTAGTGCAATTTGCCCATAAAGCGGAAATCGCAACACATGCTCAAATGGCGTACTGAGGCACTCACGACTAGCCGAGACCCTATTTTTTTACCAGAGCTGCTGGGTGCTATCGATGAGTGTCCGTCTCCTCAGCCGGATAAAACTCGCCTTCCTTCCCCATCTTTTCCAGCCGTTCGCGCACCATCAACTCAACGTTGGCCACAGCAGCGTGATCGCCAAGGTTGACCACCTTCACGCAAAGACGTCTGACGTTCTGATCGTGGGTGCCCTCGCTCATCATCTCGTGGGTGAAGACCTGTTCGCCACGCCATAGGCATAGCTGGGTATGAGTCCCGCCGAGCCATATCTCGTTGATTGATCTCAGGTCAGTGGTCGCCAGTTGATCGACGGTGATTGTCTTATCCATTGCACTGTACCTTACCCGTGAGTAGGCACAGGTAGACATACAGGCATAGCGGGTCGTTCCAAGCGTCTGCAGCTCAACCGCGCCAATGGTGGAAAGTACGCCCCGGATCAACGTCGGACAATTGAAGGCGCAAGTACGAACAGACAAGGGGAATCCCATGACTGACCCGCCTGGTTTTACATGCAGATGGCCGCGCTTGGATAAACCTTAACCCACCCTCCCCTGTCCAATACTGCCAGCTCAATAATCAGCACAGCACGGAAGAAAAGCACTGGCTTCAGACGCATTCCGGCACAGTTCACGACGGCGTGCTGCCTATGGAACGACTGACAGCTATCGGCCAGAAGCGGTCAGTCATTTGTCCAAATTGCGGCAGTGAAACTGGGATAATTACACCTGTTTTCTAAGAACGCATACCCATCCAGATTACCGCTTCAGTCCATGCAGTCACCATCGGTGTCAGTACCCTGAACCAGGGATCGCGCACATCAATCTGCGCTGCTGAGTGGTCATGATGTTGCTGCTCCTCCTCCACAATCGACGTAATGGCAGCCACCGCGTGGAGATCGATAACAGCCAGCACATCAAGTTGATGAGCCAGGTGCTTGAGCACCACACTTTCAACCGCGACGGTAGTAGCGACAATGGCTTTGCGGCCACAGATGCCAGTAACCAGACCCAACGCCAGACCGCCGATGCCACACAACCAATAGCTACGGCAGCGGGGATAATTGCGACGTTGCAGCTCCTCCAGAAAAACCGTCCGATGGCGGCGCTCGTGGGAGAGGAACTCCTTGAGTTCGTTCACCATGCCCGGGACGAAAAGCCGGGCCATAAACAACTGTCCACTGTAGATACAGATCGCACCATGCTCGCCCGCATGGTCGACCTTCATCATGCGGTTGCCGAGGTCTTCGCCCTTAGCCGTGTAGTCTGTTGAGTTCACATTGAGATTTCTTGTTCGAGGGGCTTGGTCATCGGGCCTATCCTTGCTCTTGAGCCGGCATCGTGCTGTAACGCCAAGCAGATAAGCAAGTGGGACTTCACAGGGCGCCCCCTCACCATCGTCGATTTGGCCGATCTTTAAGCAGCTGACAGACCGCTTTGGGGCGGAAGCAGTCAGTCGCATGTACCTATAAATACTTGGGCCAATTCACCCTAAAGAGTTCAATGCCGACTCCCTCAATACCGTGCGACGCCTTTATGGCTTCATTGCGCCGACTCACAGGCCTTCAACGGCTCCTTCGGGTGCAATGCACAGATGTCGAAACCGTCACGCCGGGTATAGCCCGCACGCTTCATACATACAAATCGCTGGGCCATCTCTTGGAAGCTGGCATTAGGATCGATGCCGGAGCCATTTTTCTCACCGCAAGCTAGCATGGACGCCAAGACATCATTCCTGCTCGCTCCCGGCTTCTCCCATAAGTCAGCATCAGCCGTAGGGGGCTGAAAAGGCTCGCTGAAACATGCGGTGACGAGGGGGCAAATCAACAGCGCAAATGCCACATTTTTGAGCCACATGATCAATCTCCTTATTTTCTGGTGCTGACGGGCATCAGCGCGGGCTCGCCTTCCGGCTAATAATCTTGCACAGGCTCGTGTATCACTTTCATAACAGCTGTGCATAGTCGTGACACCGATGAAGATGTTACCCAACTCCTTTAACAAGCTACTGCCCTCAGGTAGCACGCTGAATCGTCCAAAATTTCGTAGGGACGACTGACCGCTTTTGGCCGATAGCTGCCCGTCACGAACGGCAGTAATCGGCCAAAGGCAGTCAGTCGGATGTTTCTACGAAGCTAGGCGCTTTGAGCCACGTAACACACAACACGCTAACGAGTGAGTAGAGAGGACCACCAACAGCGAGCGCACGGCCCGCCGTTGCAGAAGTGCGACAGGGCTTATTTTTGCTGCACCACATTCCGGTCTAGGAAAAGGTGGATTTCGCCACTGATCTCGTTCAAGTGTGTTTCCAGCGCGAAGTGCCCGGTGTCGTAGAGATGTACCTCAGTTTTGGGAATATCACGCTTGAACGCGTTCGCTCCTGCCGGGAGAAAAAACGGATCGTTCTTTCCCCAAACAGCCAACATCGGCGGCTGATATTTGCGGAAATACGCCTGGAACTCGGGGTAGCGCTTCACGTTGGTAGCATAGTCTGCGAACAGGTCTAGCTGGATTTCATCGTTACCTGGTCGCGAAACGAACGCGTAATCCAAGGTGTATGTTTCAGGTGCGATACTGTCAGGGTCCGCTACGCCATGCGTGTATTGCCACTTGATTGATTCAGGTTTGAGCAGCTCGCGCAATGCGTTGCGGTTCTCGGCAGTGGGAGCGTTCCAGTAACGTTGAATAGGGTTCCAACCCTCGCTGAGGCCTTCAACGTAAGCGTTGCCGTTTTGGCTGATGATTGCGGTGATTCTATCGGGGTGTGCGACGGCCATCCGCCAGCCTACAGGCGCACCGTAGTCGAAAACTTGAAGCGCGTAGCGCTTCAGCGCAAGCGCTTCAGTAAACCCGTCCATGGTTTTGGCGATGTTGTCGAACGTGTATGAGTACTTCGCCCGATCAGGGCTGTCCGAGAATCCAAAACCCGGGAAGTCAGGGGCAATCACGTGGTAACGGTCCGCCAGCTTCGACATCAAGTCGCGATACATGAAGGATGAGGTAGGGAACCCATGAAGCAACACGATGGCTGGCGCCGATGGGTCGCCCGCTTCCCGATAGAAGATGCGGACCCCTTTTACCTCGACAAAATGGTGTTGGACGTCGCTTGCCCTTTGATGGCTAATGTCCGCCGCTTCGACTCCTGCGCTGACAAGCGCTGCACTGAGGGCCGTTGCCGCTAATAAACTTTTAATGCTCACGCAAATTCCTTGGACACTGAATGAAAAAGATAAGTGGTCTATCAGGCGGTGAGTTCATGGCTTGTCGAGCGTAAGGCGCACCCACTTGATAGGGCTATCTTGCCAGTTTCAATAAAAATGCATAATCCGATAATATCGGGAATCTCTCTACCAAATATTGGAACACTCCATGGACAGATTTGAGGCAATGAAGCTGCTCGTGGCTGCGATTGATGCTGGCAGCCTGACGGCGGCCGGCCGGCTAGCCGACATACCCCTTCCCACCATCAGCAGGAAAATTTCTGACCTGGAGATGCTGATAGGTAGCCGTTTATTGATTCGAACCACGCGCAGGCTCTCGTTGACCGATGCAGGGGTGGCTTATGTGGATGCGGCGCGCCGAATATTGGAGCAGTTGGAGGTGGCCGAACGCGAAGCTGCCGGAGAATTCATTGCCCCCAAAGGCGAGCTGGTCCTGACCGCGCCAATCATGTTCGGTCGGCTGCATGTGCTGCCGATCGTCAACGCGTTTTTAGGGGAGTTTTCCGAAATCAACATTCGGCTCTTGCTTTCAGATCGCAACGCGCACCTCGTTGACGACCACGTGGACATGGCGGTGCGCATCGGAACACTCGCTGATAGCGGCATGATCGCCACTCAGGTGGGGGCCATGAGAACTGTAATTTGTGCTAGTCCTAGGCTGCTGGAAGATTATGGAAGACCTGAATGTCCCGCAGATCTGCAGCATTTTCCAACCGTGCGACTTGACGCCCCTATGCCTTTTCAACACTCCAAACATGGCGTGGCGGAATTAACGAGGCGGATTACCCCGCGCTTATCGGTAACGACCGCTGAAGCCGCAGCACAGGCCGCCATTGATGGCGTTGGAGTCGTTCAGTTATTGCACTACCAAGTCGCGGAAGCGGTCAGCAAGGGACTGCTGGAGATTGTGCTGGATAAATATGAGCCTTTGTCGGCGCCTATCAACCTGATCCACATGTCACCTGGACACATGCCCCTGAAAATGAGGCGTTTTTTGGATTTTGCTGTTCCTCGGTTTCGTCAACGCCTGGATCAGTAAATTCAGCGATGGCGTGCGTCATCATTCAGATGGCATAAGACTTATATCGGGGATGTTGGCGCGAACACGCCGACGAAGTGGGCTAGAGGCCGAAAACCTCTAAGTTGGCAGCAATCGCGGGGATTCGTCATTTTTTCACAAGATAGTTAAGAACAAAATTAAGAGACTGGACCATCAACCACGATTACGATAACGACCAAAGCCGATTTGCCCCCAAGTTCCAGGAATTGTTCATGCCATTCATTGTTACCTGCGTTTTGTCCCTGTTTTTTTGGACTGTTGTTTCAGCAATCACAGGCGCTGCGGAGCCTTGGGACCTAGCTAGTTACTGGACCATCATCTATCCCGCCGCGCTAGTGTTGTCCGTGATCCTTGGAGCCGTTCTAAAAAGCTCACAGTGGTCCGCAGGCGGCATTGTAATGCTCTCTCAGATCCCCGTGGTTTTGGCGACTTCGGGTACATCCCCGTTGCTAGCTGCTGGTATCATCATTGCGGCCTTTCTCTCAATTCCGGCGATAGCGCTGTCATGGCTCGCCGGCAAATTGCGCTCAGGTAAGAAAGGACGATGGACATCTGCGAAGAAATGAAGGCACCGTTCCAGGAGCACCCGCGACGAATACTGAATACACAATACAGATTGAGCCAGATAAAAAACGGCGGCAAGCTGGACAGTACGACGTAACCACCAACTCGCTCAAATACGACTTTGAGGTCATAACGACTAATGAGACCGCACATGGCCGAGAACTGTTGAGCGGCACCACCATGCCGCCCCATAAATGGGGCTCCAGAATGGTGGACACCTTCGTCCGGTCGTCCGGTGAACCTGTGAGGTTGCGTTGCGCGATTGCACTGATCCTGGCGCCTTGGCGAAAGGCGTCTGGCAACGTCACCTTCTCGACCCCTGCCGTTCACGTTAAATAGAAAGCATCGCCCTTAAGTCATCAGTTTTTTTGAACTCGCTGCGCTACATCGCAAAGCCACCGGCGCAAAAGTTGGGCTGCTTCACCCAGCACCACATCTTTGGCCTGCACCAAATAATAGCCCTTGCCAGTCTTTAGTACAGATTCAAAGACAGGTACGAGAAAGCCTAGTTGTACGTCTTCTTCAACCAACCTAGGGCTGGTAAGCACTAAACCTTGATCGCACCGGGCCGCGTCGATTGCCAGCTCAGACTGGTCAAATTTGAGGCTGCTGGAGAAGCTATCGGGGGACATGCCAACCGATGATAACCATTGAGACCAGTTGGCATGAGACGTCATGCGCGACGGAGAGCGCTTTAAGTAATTGCTTTAGGGAAATAAGCTTAACAGCCTTCGGTAGGAAGCTACTCATTAGCCTGCATCAGTTCCAGAGTGATATGATCTGGCCCGGTCACATATACAACTAGAGTTCCCTTGCGTGGGCCTGCGGGAATCGCTTGAGGCTTGCCTCTTACTTTCCAGCCTGCTTGCTCAATGCGTTCGAGTACGGCGTATATGTCTTGCACTCTCAATGCCAAATGCGCTGAACCAATCGCTGATGCCGTAGGTGGAGTGATACCGTGGCGGTCACCCTGCGAATATTCCAGCAACTCTACTCGGCTGCCATCCGGGCCTTTGACTATTGCCGTTCGCACGCTCGGATCTGCGGTGCCGGTTACTTGCAAAATGAATGATCCGCCCATTTCCGACTGACGCTCAAGAGTGAACCCAAGTCCAATTGTCCAGAAGCGAATGGCTTCTTCCAATGAACTGACTGCGAAGCCAATATGATCGACGGCATGCACCATGTGGTTAGAATTCATCAAATGATCCTTTAAAGATTCACGGGCCAAATAGGGAGGTGAGCTTGCGCATCCAGCTGTTACGGCCAAAACACAGAAAATAAATGTGTGAGAGGTACGCATAATCAGGCCAATCCAAGAGAAGCAACATTTGCGTTTTTTAGACATTGAGTATTCGTCTGACCGGTCTTATTCTCCATTAGGCATTCAGGATATGGCTACCTCGGATATGACATTGGATAACGTAAACCAGCCATGAATCGCGCGCTTATGCCACTGTTGGCGATAGAGCAACGCGACCGGGCGATCCGCGAAACGGCGCCCCACACTCATACGACAGGCCAACTAATCGCAAGCCTTGCCGGCCTGCTTTCCGTCAGCACTGACGGCGGCTCATGGGTAGTGCCAGCTACCCATGCCATTTGGATACCTCCCCGTGTCGCACACGCGATGATGTCACATGGCGCTTTTGCAGGAGCGATGGTCTATATCGCGGAGCAAGAGTGCGGGATCCTGCATCAAATGCCATGCACATTTAGGGTCAGCAGTTTGCTGCGCGAAGCGGTAAGCCGCGCTGCATCGTGGGGACAACCACCCCGCAACGAAATGGAGTCGCGGGTTGCAGCAGTCATCTTGGATGAAATTGCTACCTCACCCGCTGAACCCATCGGTCTGACGCACCCCAATGACCCGCGCTTGAGGCGTATCACCGATGCGATACTTGCTCAGCTTGATGACAATAGATCACTTGAGGATTGGGCTGCTTGGTCAGGTATGGCACCTAGAACACTTGCCCGGCGTCTGGTCGCTGAAACCGGTTTTAGTTTTTCTGAATGGCGACAACGTGCGCGCACGTTGCGCGCTATTCAACTATTGGTCGAGGGGATGTCAGTGACGACAACGGCGATTGAGCTTGGCTACGAAAATATTAGTGCTTTCATTGCCATGTTCCGTCGGATAATGGGTGTTACGCCAGGACAATATGTGCGTGCGCAGACACTGATTAGCAAAGAGGCAATTTCTAGATCAAGTTGATGGGTGTAAGAACCGCTGTACCATCCAACCCGATCCTGCACGCTACAGGCTAGACCTTCAACCATGTGCCGGAACAGATGAAGAAAGAAATGCCAGCCACTTCAGGAGTCGCCAGAGCATCAGTTTTCTTTTAACTGGTGGGGCACTCACGCTGCACTCAGCTGGCGCTTGTAACTTCAACCGTGCTAGTTGCGTATTCCCCCCAATACCACCACAAGCACTCTACGAGCTGTTCGTTAGTGCATTGGCTCAGGCATAACGTTAGTGTACGCGAAGTCCATGCTTCGCCTAATTGTGCGGCGCCAAGTGCTAAGGTGCTTTTGTACAGAGCGCTGCGCGCACCACGCGATAGCCTTGCGTACCCCGCAATGATGTCCATTGGGAAAAGAGAACAGATTTATTTCTCTGTTCTCAACGTCCGCTTCTGGCCGTCTGCTGCCTGTCGCAACGGCAGTTTTTGGCGAATGCTGGCCCTCACTCTAAACCGTTTCATGCACTTAACTCACGGGTGGCTCAGGACATCCGCCTCCCCCGCTGCTACGCTTTCGGCTCCTTCATTGGAGTCGAAACAATGCCCACTGAATATTCACTGCCTGATGTCCTTGAGCGTCTGTACCAAAACCAGCTCGCCTTAGAGGCGACGGTGATGGAGTTGACGTTGTGGATTGAGCGCAAGGGTACGACGGACACAGGCGACAATATCCGCGGCGCTCTACAAACGATTGGAGAGAACGCCGGACACATCAAACAAGGTTTGGCAAAACTGAAGGCCCGAGGCCCACACTAATTAAGCTGTCCACGACGTCCCGCATGCGACAGCCTTGCTTGGACTTTGTGCGCTTACAGTCCGGGCCATCTGTTCGGCGCAAAGGATGACCCCACACTTTACAGTTCGTCAGATACAAATCCTAAACTCCCTGCTTTTATGTAAAATGGCATAATATGCCAACGATCGAAACAATATGTTTGCCCAGAGTTGGAGCTAATGATGGCGACGCGAAACGTTGTGCTCACCCCTCACCAAGAACAGGTTATCCAGGACCTGGTCCAGTCCGGCCGTTATCAAAATGCCAGCGAAGTGATGCGAGAAGGTTTGCGTTTACTGGAGCAGCGCGTCGCCGAAGACACTGCCAAAATTGAGGCGCTGCGTCTGGCGACCTCGATCGGCATCATGGATCTTGAACACGGGCGCTTTACTCAATTGAACGAAGGATATTTGGAGCTTTACCTAGAGGGCTTGAGCCTGGAGGCCACCACTCTCGCGAGCGAGAAACACTGAACATGCCGCAGTATCGGATTTCCAACGCGGCGCGCGCCGACATTGTCGACATCCTCAGGCTCTCCCAAGCGCAGTTCGGCGATCAAGCACGCCAGCGCTACCAGGCGCTGATCCTCGCGGCGCTGCAAGCGCTTGCCGACACGCCTTATCGCATTGGCAGCCACGACCGCGATGAGCTTGCACCGGGCCTTCGCAGTTATCACCTCATCTATTCACGCCAGCAGGCCAAACACACCCATGGAACGGTCAAAAGCCCACGCCATATCGTGTTCTATCGCGTGGCAAACGACGACGTGATCGAGGTCGTCAGACTCCTCCATGACGCCATGGAAGTGCAGTTGCACTTGCCTAATGACTGATCACCGAGCGAGCCCAACAGCATAACTGGCCAGGAACAACGAAGGTAAGACGCGCCCTCTACATCTCAACCTGAGCCCCCACACTGCCAGCCGACTCGGCGGCCAATTGAAGCGCGAGGTTCTAGGCCCGACCGGACTATCGAGATCCACGACCAGAAACACGATGTTCAACGCTGCCCACCACTTTCAATGCTGATTCCGTGTCTAGGCGCCTGGCATTACGCTCCAACTGCCGATGGACACGCGGATCGATCCCCCTAGCGACCGCGCCATTGCAACATCGCGCAGAGCCTGAGCATCTCGCGAGCCAATTTCTGGATAGGTGCAGAGAGACAGATCCGAAAAGTCCGCTTAGGGATATCAACTCATAACCCATATCCCTCTTCCGAACGACCATGGATTTGCCACATTCGGGTTGCTCATCTAGTATACGGAGGCGCACTGAATACCAGCCACGGCCACCCAGGTCCGCTTCAGAAATCGCCATTCGCGATCGCTCGAACACCCGGTGCAATTGGGGGGCAAAACTGGGGGCATAATTCGAGATTTTTACGCTATAACTACCGCGCTAGAGCCATGTCAAAATGTTTTTTGGCTTGCCCGAGAGTCTTTAAGCATCATCACGCAGGGTGTTCATCTGATCATTTCTGCCTTTTCACAGACTATGGAGCTCTACCCACCTCCATAGGATCGCTACATTGGGGGCACATCTGAGGGCATGCTTTGGATGGTTTGAAAAGGATGCCCCCAGCCTGAGGCCAGGTAGGCTTTTGATGAGGGTGGGTGGACTGAAGGAAATATGAACCGTATCAATGGCAGAGCTGTAGTGAGCGCACCACCTACTGAGTGGACTTAACCTCAACTACGATTCTAGATTCCGTTCGAGGCGTTCAGCTCGCAAAGTACTGACCTCCCCCCCATGTATTAAAGAAGCCGCTCTGCCCCAACCTGACATCCTAAGCCGCAGTGAAGAAAGCCACTTTCGCCGTAAGGCGATCCGCCAACTGCGAGAGTTCAAGGCTAGCTGTTGCAACTTGATGCGAGCCGGTGGCTGATTGCACTGTGGAGCCGTGAATACGGTTGATGTTTTGAGCGACATCATCGGCCACGCCACTCTGTTGTACAGAGGCACTGGCAATCTGGGCGTTCATATGACTGATGGCGCCAACCTGCTCGCTGATCCGGGCCAGTGCATTCTGCGCGCTGCGGGTTTGAGTGACAGTTTGGCTCGCCAGCTCGCAATTGTTGCGCATTGTTTGCGAGGCGGCTTCCGTCCCCAATTGCAGCGTGCTGATCATCTCCCGAATTTCCTCGGTTGACTGCTGGGTACGGTTGGCTAACGAACGGACTTCATCCGCTACCACCGCAAATCCGCGTCCATGCTCTCCTGCCCTCGCCGCTTCAATAGCAGCGTTCAGAGCCAGCAAGTTGGTTTGAGAGGCGATGGCGTTGATGACATCGATCACTGACTCGATATTTTCACTGTATTTGGATACCTGATTCACGGTGCCCGTGGTTTGCTCCAGCGTTATGGCCAGTTGCTCAATGGCACGGGCAGCACTTGCAACCAATTGATTACCGTTTTCCACTTCAATGTCAGCCAGACGGGAAGCATCAGCTGCCTGCGCGGCGTACCCAGATACTTCGCTGACAGTCGCGGCCATTTGCGTGATGGCGGTAGCCACCTGCTCGGCTTCGTGGGTTTTTAGGTTGATCTGGTCATTGTTGGTCGACGAGGTGGCAGACAATTGGATGGAGGAATGATTGACCTCCTGGGCCGCCCTACGCACTTGTTGGACAGTCTCCGCCAAATGCACAAGAGCGTCTTTCAGCACCCCCATCACGCTGTTGGGGTAATTGGTGGAAATAGTCTGGTTCAGATCACCAGCCGCCAGACGCTCAATGGCCAATGCCACCTCAGTGGGCTCCGCGCCCAATGTCGATTTAACGAAGCGAATAATCACCGCCGACAATGTGACGCTCAGCAACAGGGCAATTGCGGTCGCGATTAGCATCGTATAACGTTGGTCTGAATAGGTATTCCGAAATAACTGAACAGGCAGCGAACGACTCGGCTAGTTTTTTCAGCGTGCTCTTGGAGGTTAAACTAAGGACGCACCGACAGACTGCACTGTCCTAGCCGCCTGTAATTTGATCGATTATTTGAAGGAAGACCTAAAGCACGACTTGGTTGAGCTTGTTGTGGAGGCCGGTGACTAGGACATGACTGCTACATTCGAGATGGCAAGCAGATCACGATATGACTATTCAAGGCTGGAGTTGTTCTGGTCTGTCGATTGACCGCATTTGGCCATGCACCTCTTACTCATGTTATTCCCGAACACAAAATTTCTGCCCCCCCCCCCCGAAAGCAGCCTGTCAATATTGGGGAACATCCTGCAGTCCCCACCCAACCTGCCGATAACCCTACTAACCGCATGTCGCTATTGGCGCGCGATGGCGTGCCACATGCAACGATCGATGGCGCGATCAGCCAGCTCCTGCTGACGTGGGATGTTGCCGCGTCCATCGCGCCGCCCGCTCGGTTTTGATCCGCAAACGGCGGGTGTCGGCGAGCGCCGTCGGCTTGGTAGACGGTGCGGCTTTGCCGGGCAGGCCCTTGCGCTAGGTCCCTAAGCGCCCTCCTCTAACCGACGATAATTTCAAGAGGGAATCATCTCTCGTATACGAGAAGCGATGGCGTCGACCGCGAAGGGTTTCGTCAGAACGGCCATGCCTTTTCCCAGAATAACGTCACCCATCACTGCATTTTCGGCGTAACCCGTAATGAATAAGACTTGAAGTCCAGGACGGGCTTCCCGAGCGGCATCTGCCATCTGCCGTCCGTTCATTCCGCCAGGCAGACCTACATCCGTTACCAATAAATCGATCCGAACATCCGACCGTAAAATTTTCAAGGCCGTGGCACTGTCGCTGGCTTCGAGAGCCGCGAACCCCATGTCGTGCAATATGTCCGTGACCAGCATGCGTACGGTTGGCTCGTCATCCACTACCAGCACCGTAGCCTCGTGCACTGAAGGCGTAAGCATAAGCGCCTGTTCTACAGCCGATTCGGCATCGTCATGCCCATCATGGCGCGGTAGATAAATACACACGGTTGTGCCCTTGCCTAGCTCTGAATAGATCCGCACTTGTCCACCCGATTGCTGGGCAAAACCATAGATCATCGAAAGGCCCAATCCGGTGCCTTCGCCAAGGGGTTTGGTCGTGAAGAAAGGTTCGAATACCCGCTCAAGCACGTCGCGTGACATTCCGGTGCCGGTATCGGTTACGCAAACCGATAGATACTGACCTTCCACCATATCGAGTTGGCGTGCGGCCTGCGCACTCAACCATCGATTCGCGGTCTCGATAGTAATACGCCCGCCGTCCGGCATCGCATCGCGTGCATTGATCGAAAGATTCAGCAGTGCATTTTCAAGCTGCGGTGGATCAACCAACGCCATCCAGAGGTCCAGGACGGCGACGAGCTCAAGTTGGATGGATGGCCCTACAGTGCGGCGAATCAAGTCCTCCATCCCTGAGACTAATCGATTCACATTGGTTGGCTTGGGATCGAGTGTCTGTCGGCGCGAGAATGCCAGAAGCCTGTGGGTTAAAGCGGCGGCTCGTTTTGCCGAGCTCTGCGCAGCATCAATATAGCGATCCACCTCGTTGAACCGCCCTTGACGTATACGAGACTGCAGCAACTCAAGGCTACCGGAGATGCCAGCCAACAAGTTGTTGAAGTCGTGAGCAAGACCGCCGGTCAACTGGCCTACAGCCTCCATCTTCTGCGCTTGGCGAAGGGCTTCCTGCGTTAGGAACAGGTCCGCGGTACGCTCTTGAACTCTGGCCTCAAGCGTGTCGTTCAACTCCTGCAAGCGCACTTGCGCAAGCTTGGTTGCGGTCACGTCACGTGAGGTAGACAGCAGTTTTTCCGGGAACCCATCGGGTCCCATCACGGGGGTGACGATCACGTCCCACCACCGCGGAGTGCCCTTCATGGTCTTAGCAAAACCTTGGAAGCGGCCGATACGGCCTTCTTTAGCCTCGGCCACGGCGTGCAAAACTTTTCCATGTTCCTCGCCTTGCCATAAGTCAGGCCAGCAAGCGCCTTGGATGGCACCGAAGTCATCGACTTCCATGACACACATGCCGCCCTCAGTCATGAACTCCAGACGGGCATCCAGGTCGAGCACTTTGATACAGTCAGCGGAGCTTGCAAGGACACGACGGTTGAATTCCTCACTGGCTCGCAGGGCCTCCTCCGCGTCTTTGCGCTGAGTCAAATCCACCGTGACCACCAAAAGATTTCCAAGCAAACCCTGGGCGTCAACAATGCGCTGGATGCTGCTGTTGGCCCAGACCAACGAGCCATCAAGGCGGCTATAACGCTTATCAAGGGCAGTAATGCTGCCCGTACGAAGCGCCTGCTCTACTGCTGCCAGGGTGGGAGGCAAATCCTCGACATAGGTGACGTCTGCGACGCCTAGTTGGAGTACCTCTGCCTCAGAACGCCCAAGAATACGGCATAGTTCGCTGTTCACTCGAATGAAGCGGCCTGCGGCATCCACCTCAGACATGCCCACCGTAGCGCTTGTAAATATGACTCGTAGCCGCTCCTCGCTTTCGCGCAATCTTGCTTCGGCGCTCGTACTTTCGAGCACCGACCACTGGCGCTCGGCCGTACGTAACCTGTCGCATCGGGCAGCCTCCAGATGCAACGCAATGAGATCCGCGAAGCCTTTGCCCATGCCAAGAATTCGTGGGTTATCGAGTGAGACCGGGTGTTGATGCATCGCGCACAGACCGCCCCATAGGCGGCCATCTTTCAAGACGATCGGTATGAACAGATAGCTCTGAAATCCATGCACCTGATGAATTGGATAACAAGGGTGTGAAGGGTGCGCTGCAAGATTGCCAATGACTACCGCTTGGTGAAATGTGCCAGCCTGATGGTTAAGGGCAGACAGACATTTCAGCTCATCGCCCGGATGCAAATTCAAACCGATGTCATCGCGTACCGCGCAGATCAGTGAAAGATCGTGGGTAACACGAGCAACGGCTGCAAAGCCCATCCCGGTCATAGCGCACGTGGTTTCCAGCAACGCAGAAATTGCGCACATGCACGCGATGTCCGCTTGGTCGATTGCGAATTCAGACGGACCCACAAAAACGACCGACATATCTGGCATGGCAGGTTTACTCGAAAAGTGAATGTTCAGCGTTCATAAGATTTTTCGCCAGAATGCACCTGACCTTTCCCACCGCACGATTGGGTGCGGGGGCTGAGCCGTGATTTGTTCTGGCTCAAGCCAAGCCTAACCGACGACCTCAACCCTCAGACATCCGGATGGAGTAAACGTCCACCTGAGAAATGAGAAGTTCATACCTTTTAGCGACGTGGATAAGGGTTCTGTACAAATCGTTACCACAGCCCCATCCCTTAAAAAACGTGACAGAAAAAGTGATGGCCAAGCGACATCAATGATCTCAAAGCGCTCCAAACTTGTACAAAAATAAATATCTGTACAACTTTCAATAAAGTTCTCAATCTCGGCGCCGACACCATGAGTGAAATGTTTAATTACATAAAGACGTGATTAGCCGACTGAGCCGAATAGAGCCAGGCACTCGAGAAAATGGAACGTTCTCAACTACACCTATCCACAAACTGTCCCATTCCGGGCTGTCAGAACTCCATGAATATCCTTGCTCCTGCCGTACACCTGGCTAACCAATTACGCTTTCGCACGAAATTCGCTGTGCTTGCAGCAATCGTTCTGATCCCTCTGGTTCTGCTGGGTACGAGCGTCATCCATCAGATCAATGCAAGCATTGAGGTCATTCGCTCGGAACAATTGTGCCAGCGCTATCTGTTGGACGTAACGCCTGTACTGCGCTTATCAATGTTGCAACGCGCGCTCACCAACCGCTTACTCGGCGGTGACAGCACCGCTCAAGCCGATCTATCGGCCAACCAGGAGAAGCTGGAGGCCGCGTTTTCGAAACTGGCCGCCACCGACAGGCAATTCAACACGCAACTGGAAACCGGTGATCGCGTGCAGCGCCTGCACACGGGAGCGCAGAGGTTGATCGAGCAAGCAAAAGCCGATGCCAACCAAAACGAGATGTTCGACAACTGGAACGATCAACTGACCGAGACACTGAACTTCGTTTACTACGTATCGGCCACGTCGGGCATGGTGTTGGATGAAGATTACGCATCGCTGTTCATGATCGACCAGAGCACCTTGAGGCTGCCACGGCAAATCAACATCGTCGGGCAATTGCGCGGGCTTGCCAGCGGACTGCATGACGGGCAAACGTTGAGTGCGGGTTCGCGCGGCGTGATCAAGTCGATGCTTAAAAATGAGTTACTCATCCACAAAGAACTTCAGCAAAGCCTGGCCCTATTGCGCCGCAGGGAACCTGCCCTCGCCGATAGTATCCAGGCACCGATCACCAGTGCTTTTGCCAGCCTGGACAGCTTCCGCGCCGACCTCGAAGTCTTGATTGGCGCACCGAGCGACACCATCACCGGCGTTCAGAATCTGCCAGCCAAAGGCAATGCTGTGGTGGCTGAGTTGTACAAGGCGCAAGACACGCTGCAAGACGCACTGCTGAATACGCTTGAACGCCGAGCTCAAGAGAAAACCTCGGAACGTCTGTTCATCCTGGGCATGTTTGCAGTTCTTGGGCTGTTGCTGGTGTATGTGTTCAGCGGCATCTACAGCGCTATGCGCCGCACCCTCAACGATGCTTTGGTAGCTACCCAACTCATTGCGCAGGGTGACCTGAGCGCGCGCATTCAAGTACGGGGCAAAGATGAAATGGCCGACGTGGGCAACGGCCTTAACCATATGGTGCAAGCCTTTAGCTCGTCGCTTGCTCAGGTCGAGCGCAGTTCACAATCGGTCTCCGACGCGGCTGAGCGAATAGGTGTGTCGATTGACCGGGCTAAGCGGTCCATGAGCGCCCAGCAAAGCGAAACCGAACAAGTCGCCACGGCCATCAATGAGATGACCACCAGCGTTGCGGACGTGGCGCAAAACACCGAGGGTGCCGCCCACGCCGCCGAGCACGCCAGCCAATCCTCCAACGCCGGCCTGGCAAAGATGCAGGAAACCCGCGTGACCATTGAAGCCCTGGCGGATGAGGTGGAGCGCAGCGCGCAAAAGGTCTCGGCGCTTGCGCAACACAGCCAGCAGATCGGTGGCGTGATAGAGGTGATCCGTAACATCGCTGATCAAACGAATCTGCTGGCGTTGAACGCCGCCATTGAGGCCGCCCGCGCCGGCGAGCAAGGCAGGGGCTTTGCGGTGGTCGCGGACGAGGTCCGAACTCTCGCCTCGCGCACGCAAAACTCAACAGAAGAGATCCGCCGGATTATCCAAGAGCTGCAACTGGCGACGGACGCTGCCGTCGAGCAAATGAAAGCGGGCAAACTGCGCGCCAAGGAATGTATTGATTCCGCCGACCAAGCCTCCACCAGCCTGGACGCAATCAACGATGGCGTTGAGCAAATCGTCGGCATGAACACCCAGATAGCCAGCGCGGCGGTTCAGCAGCACGCCGTCTCGGAAGATATCAATCGCAACGTGACCGAGATTCGCAACGGCAGTGTTGCGCTGATGGAGGGCATAGAAGACAACGCTGTGACGGCCGAAGAGCTTTCGCTGCTGGCAGGGGAACTGCGTACTGTGGTTTCGCGCTTCAAACTTTAAAGCGACACACGGGGAACTCCAATTTATGGAGATCCCCGGACTTTGTTTGCGAGCCTACCCAACCCCACTGGCGGTTTCTGGATCGCCGTTGACTAGAGCGCCCGCCGTCACTCCAAAACCTTGGGGTGCAGCCACTCAATTTAAACGCGGTGCTTGAATGGAAGTGAGTCGTGCATACCGCCCAGGCCCCCGAAGCCCACTGATGGAAAGTTCTAGGGACGCAGGGCGATAAACGCAAAAGGGAACGCCTCTGTCGAAACGTCCTTTTTTCTCAACTCAGCGGCGAAAGAGACGGTCTAGAACCAGCAGAGCAACTGCACCAATCGCGATTGCAGCAACTGGTTTTTCTTTAACAAACGTAGATACGCTATCCAGTGCATCACCATAGGTCTGGGTCAACTGACCAGCAGCTTGGCGACCAGTACCTTCAGCCTCCAACTTCGAATCACCAAAAAGTTTCCCGACTGCGCTCTGCGCTTTGCCGGCAACCTTTTCTACGACGCCTTCTACCTGTTCGCTCTTCATGATTCACCAAACCTTCGTGTGTGATTGAGTAACCCAGGATAAACCTGGGCTTGAGGCAACCTTCACGGAATTAGGGCGGCTCTGGTAATGATTAGTTCAAAGTTGATGAGGCTCAAAGGCAACCCACTGTCATTAACCCGAAAACGTCAAGAAACGGCCCCCGCTGACGATATGCAGACGCCCCCAGCCATACCCCATGTACTTGCTGATGAAACCGTTGAATCGCCATGAACCGCACAACGCTCGCTGTTAGTGAAATTGCTACTCAACTCGCAAAAATTACCTGGTTACGCTCCTGATGTTTGCCTCGATACAACGCCTGATCCGCGCGATTGAGGGCGCTTCCAAAGCTTTCTCCATAGTGAATTTCGCTCACGGCCAGGGTGGCGGTGACGATAAGTGGAGAGTCATTCAATTCCCCAACCCATTCGCGGATCCGCAGCAGGATTCGATCCGCCACGGCCTTTGCCGCATGTGCAGATGTGGAAGGCATCAGCACCAGAAATTCTTCGCCACCCCAGCGTGAAGCCACATCTGTGGCTCGCAAATTACTGCTGATGGCTTCAGCCACTCGCTGGAGGATCAAGTCGCCCCGCTCATGGCCCAGACGGTCATTGATCTGTTTGAAATGATCGATATCCAGCAGGATGATCGTTGACGATCCCGAATCGGTTAACTGCAGCACCTCATGCATTACCCGGCGCCGCGTATAGAGATTGGTCAGGCTATCGCGATTGGCGGTCTAAAACAGTTTTGCTTGCATTGAACGCGTGAAGCGTACTGACAAGGCTGTGCAATCCAGCAGCACGCCAAGTGCAGCCAACACATTTACGACGCCAAATATCTCAAGCCACTGTGGCGCCACGCCGGAGTTGATACCAAGGTGTTTACGCAAGGCGAAACCACCCACCGACACGGCCAGGATAGCCAGGTAGAGCAACAATCGTGGTAAGAGCGCATCTTGAAAACTGAACGCGATGATGGGGATTAAGCAGTAAAGGTAAAAATAAAAATTGCTGTCCCAACCCAGCACCCAAGTTGCCAATAAAGCGTGCAGAATAATTTCTACACTCATCAATACGCCGGTGAGGCTGTAGCGTCCTGCGCGAATAGCCTTCACGCAAGCTGCATAACCGAGGACGCTCAATACATTACTCACCGCAAGGGAAGGTAAGTGCATCACGCTAAAGATGAAAATGAATATGAAGTGAATGCAGAAGCCGAGCTTCACAATGGGCACGATATGCTTCCAGAACTGCGCGGTGGTTTCACGGAACAGTTGCGCATGGTCACTCGGCGATAAAATCCGTCCAAAATCTGGTTCATTGAGGAGCCTCTTATGTGCCTTGGCGAGCAGACACGGCAAGACCTCAGCGGGGTTTAACGAGGGCGCCCCAATTCGAACCAACTGATCTGCAATCTCGTACCGGTTCAAGTCACTCATGAGTGAAAGCTCTATCAGCTCGTAGGCGAGTGAATCGCTCTTGGTTTCGTAGACACCTCCAAGCCCAGCAAACCAATCACGCGGATGCAAATATTAGGTCGAACACAGCCGATCGAATTTGCTGTTCTCGACCAAGAGCGGATTAGCTGGTCCTTGATGAGCCCTGCCCCCTCCCGCCAGATCCGATGAGGAGTCACCCTGAAAGCCATCGACGACCACCCTGCTCCGCCTCAGAGATCGCCAATCTCGATCGCCCGCATATCCCGCGCTACTGGGGGCAAAACTGGGGGCATATTTTAGTTTTTCCGACCTGAAAATACTGCGCTAGAGCCCAGTAAAAATGTTTTTTGGCGACCCTGACAGTCTATAAGCGTCCTCTAGCGGGCTGTTCAAAAGATGGTTGTTCTTCTCACGGTATACCCAAATCGGCCGATCAACCCTACCTCCATCTCAAGTCCTTTCAGCGTATCTGGCCAGAGTCCGACATCACACCCCACGGATTTCGCGCTACGCACCGAACCATTACCCATGAGCGTTTGGGTATTGACCCCTTCGTATACCAAGTGCGCTGTTCATGCGCACACGTGCATCTGCTAGCGCCCATCGCGAGGTGGCCCAGCAATGGGCCAACCACGTAGACCCGTTGCGGAAAACGCGGTGAAGTGACACATGACTGACCATGTAAGCATCAAAGAAATATCACGTAACAGATACGCCCTCCTCTAGCCACCGCCCAAACGCAGCCGCACCCCAGTTAATGCGTACGCCTCGCCGATTCATGAGTCCAGCACATAACTCTATAGCAGCACATCGCAAAAACGTTCTGCGACTATCCAGGTCACTCCTGTTGATGAGTACTGGCAATGCAGTAGCGCATAGGGCGAAGACCCGAACCGCCATGCTGCCCAAGACTGAACCGCTGCCGCTAGCTGGGAATAGAACCAATGGACGACGTGATAACAATATCCCGACGCAAATTTCTGATTGTGGGTGCAGTGACGGCAGCGACCGTAGCGCTTCCTCCTTTCATCAGCGTCGAAGCTAGTGCAGCCAACTTGGCGCGCCCTATCAATTCGGCATTGAGCCTCTCGGTGAATGGACAGGTTCACTCGCTGGATGTCGACACCCGCACGACGCTACTCGATGCGTTGCGAGAAAACCTGAAGCTCAGCGGGACCAAAAAGGGTTGTGATCACGGCCAATGTGGTGCCTGCACGGTGATTGCCGACGGTCGACGGATTAACGCGTGCCTGACCCTGGCGGTGATGCATGAGGGGTCGAAGATCACCACGATCGAAGGCCTCGGCACACCGGGCAAATTGCATCCCATGCAAGCGGCGCTCGTCAAACACGATGGCTACCAGTGCGGCTATTGCACACCGGGGCAGATCTGTTCGGCGGTGGCGGTATTGGCTGAGATTCGCCAGGGGATTCCCAGCCATGCCAGCGCCAGCCTGGTCGACAGGCCGCAATTGATCGCCAGCGAATTCCAGGAGCGCATGAGCGGCAACATCTGCCGGTGCGGCGCCTACTCCAACATCATTCAAGCAATCACCGAAGTCGCGGAGGTCAACGCATGAGGCCCTTCACTTACCTACGTGCCAAATCCCCGGCGGAAGCCGCTGCGTTGGCGGCGCAAGTCAACGGCTCACGGTTTATCGCGGGTGGTACCAACCTGCTGGACTTAATGAAGCTGGAGATCGAAACGCCGACCCACCTGATCGACGTCAACGGGCTCGACCTGGACCGCATCGACGCCACGCCCGAAGGCGGTTTGAGGATTGGCGCGCTGGTGCGCAATACCGACCTGGCCGCCGATATACGCATCCGAAAAGACTACGGGATATTATCCCGCGCGCTGCTGGCAGGCGCTTCCGGCCAGCTACGCAATGTCGCGACCACCGCCGGTAACCTGCTGCAACGGACCCGCTGCCCTTACTTTTATGACACTTATCAAGCGTGTAACAAGCGACTGCCTGGCAGCGGTTGTGCGGCCATCGGCGGTTTCAGTCGGCAGTCAGCAATCATCGGCGTCAGCGACGCCTGCATTGCTACTCACCCCAGCGACATGGCCATCGCCATGCGCGTACTTGACGCGCAGATCGAAACCGTCCGGCCTGACGGCACGACACGGCTCATCACCATGGCAAATTTCCATCGCCTTCCTGGCAATACGCCGAATATTGAAACCACGCTATTGGCTAACGAGCTAATCACCGCCGTCACCCTGCCCCCGCCCCTGGGCGGCACACACATCTACCAGAAAGTCAGGGACCGTTCTTCCTACGCATTCGCGTTGATTTCGGTGGGCGCGGTCATTCACCAAGACGGCAGCGGCCGTGTTGCACTGGGCGGCGTTGCGCATAAGCCTTGGCGTGTGGAAGCCGCCGAGTCGGCGATGCCCGAAGGCGCCAAAGCGGTGACCAAAGGTTTACTCGCCGGTGCCACTCCCACTCATGAAAACGCGTTCAAGGTGACGCTGGTCGAGCGTACGCTCGCTGCGGTGATCGCGCGGGCGAGGGCTCAAGCATGAAATTTGATACCCCCGCCACAACCAACCCCATCGACCAAATGAACGTGGTCGGCAAGCCCACCGCGCGGATCGAGGGCCCTTTGAAAGTCTGCGGCGTGGCACCTTATGCCTACGAACACCACGATGCAGTGGCAAACCAGGCTTACGGTTATGTGATCGGCTCCGCCATTGCCAAGGGGCGCATCGCATCGATGGACCTGACAGACGCTGAATCCGCTCCCGGGGTCATAGCGATTGTCACTGCAGCCAATTCGGGAAAGCTCGGCAAAGGCAAGTTCAATACCGCGAATCTGCTCGCTGGCCCTGCTATCCAGCATTACCACCAAGCCGTGGCCATGGTGGTAGCGGATACGTTTGAGCAGGCACGCTGCGCCGCGCAATTGGTGAAGATTACCTACCAACGCAGCGAAGGTGCCTACGACTTGGCCAGTGTTCGCGATTCAGGGGTTGAAATTAAAGCGCAATTGGCCGACAGCCGTTACGGCGACTTTGAGGGGGCGTTCGATGCTGCCGCAGTCAAGCTGGACACCACCTACACCACGCCCGATCAGGCTCATGCCATGATGGAGCCCTTCGCGTCGATGGCCAGCTGGAAAGGTGACCATGTGACCGTCTGGACCTCCAACCAGATGATTGACTGGTCGGTGACCGATCTGGCGACCACGCTCGGTATTCCCAAACATAACGTACGCCTGATTTCGCCGTACATCGGCGGCGGCTTTGGCGGCAAGTTGTTCATCCGCTCCGACGCCGTCCTGGCCGCACTGGGCTCAAGGCTGTGTGGCCGGCCAGTCAAGGTCGCGCTGACACGGCCGCTGATGATCAACAACTCCACCCACCGACCGGCAACCATTCAGCGCATTCGGATCGGCGCTACCCGCGAGGGCAAGATCACTGCCATGGGCCACGAAGGCTGGTCAGGCGATTTGCCCGGCGGCAAAGTCGAGCGGGCCGCGCAACCCAGCCAACTGCTCTACGCGGGCGCCAATCGCTTGGTCAGCGCCCGCCTGTCGGTCCTCGATTTGCCAGAAGGCAATGCCATGCGTGCACCCGGTGAAACCCCAGGGCTGATGGCCCTGGAAATCGCCATGGACGAAATGGCCGAGAAACTCAGCCTCGACCCAGTGCAGTTCCGCATCCTCAACGACACACAGGTCGATCCGAGCAAACCCGAGCGGCGTTTCTCCCAACGACAATTGGTCGAATGCTTACAAACCGGCGCCGAGCGGTTCGGCTGGGACCAGCGCCACCGGCAACCTGGCGCACTACGCGACGGCCATCTGTTGATCGGTATGGGAGTTGGCGTGGCCTTTCGCAGCAACCAATTAGTCAAGTCCGGGGCGCGAGTCCGGCTTGATAGCCAGGGCGTGGTCACCGTGGAAACCGACATGACCGATATCGGCACGGGCAGTTATACGATCATTGCCCAGACCGCCGCCGAGATGATGGGGTTGCCTCTGGACAAAGTACGGGTGCGACTTGGCGATTCAAGTTTTCCTGTTTCAGCCGGTTCCGGTGGCCAGTTCGGCGCCAACTGCTCAACCGCTGGTGTGTATGCCGCCTGCGTGAAACTGCGCGAAGCGGTCGCCGAGCGCCTGGGGCTGAATGCGCAGGACGCGGTATTCACTGACGGTGAAGTGCACGCAGACGGTAAGCGCGTGCCCCTGCGCAACGCAGCCCAATCGGGCGAGTTGGTTGCCGAGGACTCCATCGAGTTCGGCGATCTGAACAAGCAGTTTGTGCAATCGACCTTCGGCGCGCACTTCGTCGAAGTCGCCGTCGACAGCGCCACGGGTGAGGTACGGGTCAGGCGGATGCTGGCAGTCTGCGCGGCAGGACGCATCCTTAACCCGACCTCAGCCCGAAGCCAGGTAATCGGCGCCATGACCATGGGCGTCGGTGCGGCCCTGATGGAAGAACTGGTGGTGGACAAGCGCCAGGGCTTTTTCGTGAATCACGACTTGGCAGGTTACGAGGTGCCTGTACATGCGGACATCCCGCATCAAGAGGTGATTTTTCTGGATGAGCCCGATGCGTACTCCTCGCCGATGAAGGCCAAGGGCGTGGGTGAGCTGGGCTTATGTGGCGTGAGCGCGGCGATTGCGAACGCCGTTTACAACGCCACTGGCGTGCGTGTTCGGGAATACCCGATCACCCTGGACAAATTGCTCGACCAATTACCGCCGATGCTTTGACCGACGCTTACCGGGACTGCCACCGCAGCCATGGCTCAGGACCTTACCTGAGCCATGCGTGGTTAGTCGGTCACCAAAGGGCCAGCGTTGTATTGCTCGTCGGTCACGTGTTCCATCCACTCGACGTTCTTTCCATCGAGCATTTCTGTCACCGCAAAGTGCGACATCGCCGTGGTAGCAGCCGCGCCGTGCCAATGCCGTTTGCCACACGCACAGGCAATAATATCGCCTGCACGGATTTCAGTTCGCGGGCCACCTTCACACTGCGTCCAGCCAACGCCGGACAGTACGATAAGCGTTTGCCCAAGCGGATGCGTATGCCACGCCGTGCGTGCAGACGGCTCAAATGTCACGATGGCGCCCCCCGTGCGCGCCGGCTCCTGCATCTGAAACAGGCTGTCAATTCGCACCGCTCCGGTAAACCAGTCTTCAGGGCCTTTGATGGACGGCTTGGTGCCGTTACGAATAATGGTCTGGTGTTGTGTAGTCATGAGTATTTGTCCTTTCAAAGGTGAGGGTTCGATCGCTGGAAGCTGTGCCGTCAACGTCGAGCTGGCGCCTCGACATCCGAGTACGCCAGAACGGTATCCGGCAACCGCTGCCCGTGAATTTCAATGGCTGCAACCGAGCGGTTCAGCTCGACCACTTCGGCAGGCGTGAAGCTCACGGTATCTGCACCGATATTTTCCAGCAGATGGGGCATTTGGGTCGTACCGGGAATCGGAACGATCCAGGCCTTTTGGGCCAGCAGCCATGCCAGCGCGATTTGAACGGGCGTTGCTTGCTTGCGCTGGGCCCAGTGATTGAGCAAATCAACCAGAGCCAAATTGTGCTGCAGGTTTTCCGGGGCAAAACGACCCTCACTTTTACGGATATCACCTTCAGCAAATCGCGTTTTGCCGTCGATAGCGCCGGTCAGAAATCCAACACCAACAGGGCTCCACGGAACAAAGCCAATACCCAGCGCTTCACAGCTGGCGAGTACCTTGTTCTCAGGGCCACGCCACAGCATTGAATACTCGCTCTGAACGGCGGTCAGCGGTAGCTCGGCATGTGCGCGATGCAACGTATTGAGCCCCATCTCGCAGAGCCCCCAGTGGAGCACCTTGCCCTGCGCGATTAATTCTTTAATAGCGCCAGCCACGTCCTCGATAGGCACTTGTGGATCTACTCGATGCTGGTAGAGCAAATCGATACGGTCAGTGCGCAAGCGCTTCAACATGCCTTCGACGGCTTTGTGGATATGCTCTGGACGGCTGTTGCCCAAGGTGCGAATTTTCATCATGTTTCTCCAGATGGCTTAATTGAGCTACCCGGCAAGACAAAGGCCAGTGAGGGTCACAGCAACGCGCGGCGCTCAAGCAGGAAGCTTTGCCTTGCTGAGCCATGAGCTGACCTGCTCCATGGTTTTGCGCTCTTGATCAGCCTGCATGGCGAAACCTTCCAGCAAACGAGCATTGCGCGCATGACTCACGAGCACAGACAGGCTGTCGCCCAGGCCGTACCCTTCATGCGTGATGAAGGGAATCAGGGTTTTTCCGGACAAGTCATGGGACGCTAAAAAAGCGCGAATGATGGGCGGCGCGGTTCCACCCCAGACAGGAAAGCCTAAAAACACCGTGTCGTAGGCACCGATATCATGCACCTTGGCCGCCAATACCGGCTCGAAATCGAGATTCCGTTCCTGGCGTGCCTGCTCGACAGTTGCAAGGTATTCGTCCGGGTAGGCGTTCGCCGGCATGATCTCAAACAGCTGCGCCCGTGCTGCGCGCTGAATAAGCCCCGCGACCACCCGGGTGTTTCCGGAGCGAGAGAAATACGCCACCAGGACAGACGAGTCAGAACGCTGTTGCTCAGTACCCTCAGAAATACCGGCAGCCCCCAAAAGTGGCAGGCTCGCCAAGGCCGCCATGATCTTGCGACGTTGAGGATCATGTGATGAGTGCATATACCCTCCCCTGTTCAACGGCCAATGTACGTACGCGCGCAAGCCCGCACTAGACCGAATAAATCGCAAAGCCTTATGAATTTTTCTCATATATCGGCGCCGACGCTAATCGAAGGCATCCAGGCAGTTCTTCTAATTCAACTTTAATCGTTACAATCCTCGAATACTTATGTGATGGGCTCACCAATGCTTCGCGAAAACGCCAACGACCTGCTCGCTTTCCTAGCGGTAGCGCGAGAACGAAGCTTCACCAAGGCAGCCGCCAAACTCGGTGTCTCCCAATCGGCACTCAGTCACACCATCCGCAGCCTGGAAGCACGCTTGGGCCTTCGCCTGCTAACGCGCACCACACGTAGCGTCTCACCGACCGAGGCCGGCGAACGACTGATGCAGAAGGTCGGGCCGCACTTCGAGGAGATCGAAATCGAATTGGCTGGGCTCAGTGATTTGCGTGATACGCCTGCCGGCAATATCCGCATCAACGCGATGGACCATGCATTGGAAATGGTCCTGCGCCCGGTGCTCAAAAAATTCCTGCCCCAATACCCGGACATCTCGGTAGAGGTCTGCTGCGACTACAGCTTCGTCGACATCGCCGCCCAAGGCTTCGATGCGGGCGTACGTCTGGGTGAGGACGTGGCGCAAGGCATGATCGCGACCCGCATCGGCCCGGACATGCGCATGTCGGTGGTCGGTTCACCGGCCTACTTTGCGCACCGTTCGGCCCCCCAGACACCCCGCGACCTGACCGAACACCAATGCAATAACTTGCGCTTACCAACCAACGGTGGGCTGTACGCCTGGGAGTTCGCAAAAGACGGCCAAAGCCTGAATGCCAGGGTCACAGGCCAAGTGACTTACAACGGTGTTTATCAACTGTTAGAGGCGGCACTTGACGGCTTCGGCCTTAGTTACATTCCTCACGACATCGTCGCGCCGCACGTGGAAGCAGGCCGCTTGATTCACGTGCTGGAAGACTGGTCACCGATTTTTTCCGGATTCCACCTGTACTACCCCAGTCGGCGCCAGGCCTCTCCAGCGTTTGCTCTGCTGTTGGACGCATTGCGCTATAAAGGTTGAGCATCCAGACCGACAGTACTCAAAGAATAAGCTTCGAACCCCAGAACGCTTTGGGTAATAACGAATTGCCGGGGAACGTAAACCAGATACCTGCGCATCACTACGCCGTGGGCGTCAATGCCTGACCAGCGTTTTGAGTGGCCCAGTCGCGCACTGCCTGAGCGAACAGGCGCAACGCTATCGGTGGATGACGGTTTGCCGGGTAATACAGACAAAGCCCCGAATAGACAGGGCTCCACTCTGGCAAGAGGTGTAACAACCTGCCGGCGTTCAAATGCTCTACGACCTGAGCTTCAGGCACCCACGCAACCCCCACTCCGGCCAGCGCGGCTTCAATCATCAAGTTGATGTTGTCGAAGGTTATCTGGCCCTCGACGTCCAGGCTCACGCTTTGCAGCGCGTGTTTGAAATCCCAGCGAAACAACGCGCCACTGGTAAAACGAAAACGCAGGCAACTGTGAGCCTTGAGATCTTGCGGCGTTTGCGGCACCGCGTGCCGTTCAAGATAGGCCGGCGAGGCAACCGCTGCGAAGCGCATATCCGGCCCGAAACGTACGGCGATCATGTCACGTGGCACGTCGTCAAACAGTCGAATGCCAGCGTCAAAACCATCCCCGACAATGTCCTGCAATTTGCTGTCCACCACAAACTCGATGTTGATGTGCGGGTAGCGCAACACAAAGTCGGGGACGACATGACGAATCAACGGGCGAATAGCTGATTCCGAGGCGCTGATGCGTAGCGAGCCTGATGGAGTGGTTCGCGCCGAGGTGACTTCGTTGACCACGTTGGCCAAGTCCCTGAGTAATGGCCGAACGCCTTGCAGTAACTGCTCGCCGGCTTCGGTCAGGGCCACCGAACGCGTGGTGCGATTGAACAGGCGCATCTCCAGGCGGGCTTCTAGGTTACGAATCGAATGACTCAGCGCCGAAGGTGATACCCCAAGAACCCGCGCGGCCCCGCTAAAGCTTTGATGTTCGGCGATGGCGATAAAAGCCGACAGTTCAGGCATGTCCACTCGACTCATTAGTGAATTTCCTTCATATACCCATTAACTATTATCAGTATTGTTGAGGATATCACAGCAATATAAGGTGTGTTTGAACCTATCGAAGGAGACATAGAATGCAAAAGCGCCTGTTAGGTAACAGCGGACTGGAAGTTTCGGCCATCGGCTTGGGCTGTATGGGCTTGAACTTCGCCTATGGCCCCGCGATGGATAAAGCCGCCGCCATACAACTGCTGCGCGGCGCCTTTGAGCGTGGCGTAACCTTCTTTGACAGCGCAGAGGCGTACGGGCCTTTCACCAACGAAGCGTTGTTGGGCGAAGCCCTGGCGCCGTTTCGTGACCAGGTCGTGATTGCCACCAAGTTCGGTTTCAAGAACGGTGAAGTGCCGCTCGGAATGGACAGCCGCCCGGAGAACATCCGCGCCGTCGCCGAAGCTTCGCTCAAGCGCCTGAAGACGGACCGCATCGACCTGTTCTACCAACACCGTATCGACCCGAACGTGCCTATCGAGGACGTCGCCGGCACGGTCAAAGAGCTGATAGCCGAAGGCAAGGTCAAACACTTCGGCATGTCTGAAGCCGGGGTCGAGTCGATCCGCCGCGCCCACGCCGTACAACCGCTAGCAGCCCTGCAGAGCGAGTATTCGCTGTGGTGGCGTGAGCCAGAGAAAGAAATCCTGCCACTGCTGGAAGAGCTGGGCATTGGCTTCGTGCCGTTCAGCCCGCTGGGCAAGGGGTTCCTGACCGGCGCCATCGATGCCAGCACCACGTTCAACAAAGACGATTTCCGTAACCAGGTGCCGCGTTTTTCTGAAGAGAACCGCAGGGCCAACGCACAACTGGTCGAGGTACTGGGCAGCATCGCCAGCGGTAAAGAGGCGACCCGCGCACAAATCGCGATTGCCTGGCTGCTGGCTCAAAAGCCATGGATCGTGCCAATTCCGGGCACCACAAAACTCAGCCGCCTGGAAGAAAACAACGGCGCGGCCGCCATCGAGTTGAGTGCCGCCGATCTGCAAGCGATTGAATCCGCACTCAAGCTGATTGAAGTGGTGGGTGACCGCTACCCAGCACACCTGCAGAAAAACGTTGGTCGCTGATTGAGCCCACTGGCAACCGCCAGAGTCTGTCGACGCCAGCGATCCTCAGCACCCTGACGGCGTTTGCGTCGATCTCCACGGACCTGTATCTGCAGGCACTGCCCGCCATGGCCAGTACCCAAATCAGATTGATCCAGCTTTAACGCCTGAGAGGGTTCAACATGAAAAATCATCAAGAAGTGACTGTTGTGATCGGCGCCGGCTCCATCGGCCAAGCTATTGCACGCCGTGTCAGCGCGGGCAAGCACGTGGTGCTGGCGGATCTGCGACAGGAAAATGCAGAGGCCGCCGCCAAGGTATTGCTCGATGCAGGCTTCGAAGTCACCACCGCGACGGTCGATGTGTCATCCCGCGGGTCGGTGGAGGCACTGGCTCAGACTGCCACGGCTATCGGAGCGATCACTGGTGTGATTAACGCAGCGGGGGTTTCGCCCTCTCAAGCGCCAGTCGCGACCATTCTTCGGGTCGACCTTTACGGCACCGCGCTGGTACTTGAGGTGTTCGGCGAGGTCATCGCCAGGGGCGGTTCCGGCATCATCATCGCCTCGCAGTCCGGCCACCGTTTGCCCGCGCTGAGTGCCGAGCAGAACCAGGCGCTGGCGACCACGCCGGTCGAAGAGTTGCTGGCGCTGCCGATGCTGCAACCCGATCAAGTCACCGATCCGCTCAATGCCTACCAGATCTCCAAACGCGGCAATTCATTGCGGGTGATGGCAGAAGCCGTGCGCTGGGGCAAACGCGGCGCACGCGTGAATACCATCAGCCCCGGCATCATCTTCACGCCGCTGGCACGGGATGAACTGAGCGGCCCGCGCGGTGAGGGCTACCGCCGGATGATCGAGTTGAGCCCCGCCGGGCGTGGCGGTACACCTGACGAAGTAGGCGCGGTGGCGGCGCTGCTGATGGGGCCTGAAGGCACCTTCATCACCGGCAGCGATTTCCTCATGGATGGCGGGGTGACTGCGTCTTACTGGTTTGGTGACTTGGCGCCCTGATTACGCGTAATCACGCCAGCATGCGGAACACTCATTAGTGAGGGCTACTCATGACTCCATCCCGTTTACCCCTCTTAATCACAACAGACTGATTGCTTAGCATAGTGCGTTACTTCGCGAGCCCAGGGTTGTCAGCAAACAGCCTGCTCGCGTGCTCCTCCCTCCCCTGTTTTTACTGAGGACTATCAATGAAGACCGTAGGTTACGCCGCACTGTCCGCCGAATCGCCGATGGCGCCGGGGGCGCCGGCGTATTGCCGGTTCGCCTATCGGCGGAATCGCAGAGACACAGGAAATGCTCGACTTTTGCGCCGAGAAAAACATCCTGCCGGACTGCGAGATGATTCGCATGGACGAAATCAACCAGGCCTTCGAGCGCATGGAACGCGCCGATGTGCGCTATCGCTTCGTTATCGATATGGCGTCGCTCTCGGCGGAGTCAAACCCATGAAACTGATCGCCTCGACCCTTGCCAGCGTATTCTTCTCGGCGCTGATCAGCGCAGAAGAAGGTCAATCAAAACCTGACCCGAAGCCCTCGCCCGACGTGCTTGAAGTCACGCCGCAACTGTATGCCTACACCACCGATCTGCTGTTTGGCGAAGTCTGGAAGCGCCCGGCGCTGGTGCCCCGTGACCGCAGCCTGGTCACCTTGGCGGTATTGCTCGCCAGCGGGCAGACCGCACAAATGACCGGCCATATGAAATTGGCGCTGGATAACGGCGTCAAGCCCAGCGAGATCACCGGTCTGATCACTCACCTGGCGTTTTACAGCGGCTGGCCGAACGCGATGTCTGCGGTGGGTGTGGCCAAACAGGTGTTTGCCGAACGCGGCCTGGACCCCGAGCAGATCACACCGCCACCGACCGCACCATTGAGTCTGGACGAGGCAAGCGAGGGCAAACGCCGAGCGCTCGTTCAAGCATCGGTTGGCGCCACCGCGCCGGATCTTGCGCGCTATACCAACGACGTATTGTTTGGCGACCTCTGGCTGCGCACCGATCTTGCGCCACGCGATCGTAGCCTGATCACCGTTGCTGCGTTGATCAGCCAGAACCAGGCGGCGCAACTGACCTTTCACCTCAACCGCGCCATGGACAGTGGCCTGACGCGCGAACAAGCGGCGGAAGTCGTGACCCACCTGGCGTTCTACGTCGGTTGGCCAAAAGCGATGTCGGCCGTGCCGGTACTCAAAGAGGTGTTTGCTTCGCGTAGTAATGGCTAACGCGAGACAACTACGAATGGACAGTAAACCGCCGAGGCGACCTGTCCATTACTCACCCGCTTTCAGGCCAAGCATTAGTTCATCCAAGTGCTCAAAAGACGCACGTTGAATGTGTCAGGAAAACGACTGGCACGTGAAGCCCACCGGCTCGATGGCAGTACTGGAGAGTGGCATGGTAGATCCTGACTGATGGGGCTAGTTCGAAAGTTCTCGTCGAACGATATCTGCACCCGCGCTTAAAGCATTGAGTTTGCCTCTTGCGACACGACGAGGTAACGGCGCCATGCCGCAGTTGGTGCACGGATAGAGTTTGTCGGCATCGACAAACTGCAGGGCTTTGCGCAGGGTCTTGGCGACTTCCTCGGGGGTTTCAATGGTATGGCTGGCCACATCAATCGCCCCGACCATGACTTTTTTGCCGCGAATCAGTTCGATCAAGTCCATGGGCACATGCGAGTTGTGACATTCCAGCGAAACGATGTCGATGCTGGACTTTTGCAGTTTGGGGAACGCCGCTTCATATTGGCGCCACTCTGAGCCCAGGGTCTTTTTCCAATCGGTATTGGCCTTGATGCCATAGCCGTAGCAAATATGCACAGCCGTTTCACATTTAAGCCCTTCGATGGCCCGTTCCAGCGTGGCAACGCCCCACTCATTCACCTCATCAAAAAACACGTTAAAGGCAGGTTCATCGAATTGAATAATATCAACGCCCGCCGCCTCCAGCTCTCGGGCTTCCTGGTTGAGAATCTTGGCAAACTCCCAGGCCAACTTCTCGCGACTTTTATAATGACTGTCGTACAGGGTATCGATCATCGTCATCGGGCCCGGCAGTGCCCATTTTATTGGCTGGTTGGTTTGCTGACGTAAAAACTTGGCGTCTTCAACAAACACGGGCTTTTGGCGCGTTACCGCACCCACGACGGTCGGTACGCTGGCATCATAACGATCGCGAATTCTAACGGTCTCGCGTTTCTCAAAATCAACGCCGTCAAGGTGTTCTATAAACGTCGTCACAAAGTGTTGGCGGGTTTGTTCACCATCGCTGACGATATCAATGCCGGCGTTTTGTTGTTCTTGCAACGCCAAACGCAGGGCATCTTGCTTGCCTTCAATCAACGCCTCATCTTGCAACTTCCAGGGTGACCACAGTGTCTCCGGCTGCGCCAGCCAGGAGGGTTTTGGCAAACTGCCGGCCGTGGAGGTGGGTAATAACTTTTTCATGATCAATAACCTTTTACTTTTAAGACGTCAAAGAGCGTAAGTAGCCGACCACTGTTCAAGAACGGCCTGGTAGGGTTTGATAAAATTCTCTTCGACAAAGATGCCCTGCTCAATCGCCAATCGGCTGCGTTCTTCCCGATCATAAACAATCAACGTCAGTGAATAATCCTGGTTCTTCAAGCTTGGCTGATAGGATTTCCCCGCCGCCGAATTCGCATTGTAGATCTCGGGTCGGTAGATTTTCTGGAACGTGTCCATCGTACTGATGGTGCTGATCAGCTCAAAATTCGTGTAATCGTTGAGCAAGTCACCGGCAAAATAAAAGGCCAACGGTGCAACACTGTTGGCAGGCATGAAATAGCGAACCTTCAAGCCCATTTTGCTGAAATACTCGTCGGTCAAGGAGTATTCATCCTGCTGGTATTCAATGCCCAATACCGGATGCTGGTTTTCCGTCCGGTGATAAGTCCTGCTGCTGGAAACACTCAGGCAAATGACCGGAGGTTTATTGAAGTTATTTTTGTAAGCGCTGGAGTTCACGAAACTCTTGAAGAGTTTGCCATGCAACTCGCCAAACCTGGCCGGCGTGCTAAACCCGGACTGATCCTTGTTGTGCCCCAACAACAGCACACTGAAATCATAATCGCGCACATAAGAAGAAAAATTATTGCCGACCATACCTTCAAAGCGTTCGTTGGTTTGCCGATCGACGATGTTGGTCTTCAATATTTCAATCAGGGGAATGGCATTGCCGCTGCCTTCAGCACTCAGGTCCATCTCGACGGAAATAATTTCAAGCTCGACCGCGTAGCGATCACCTTTAGGGTTATCCCAATGCGCCAAGGCGTTGAACCGGTTATCAATCATCCTTAAGGTATTGCGCAAATTCTCCTGGCGGCTCTCGCCCCTGGCCAAATTGGCAAAGTTGGTGGTGATGCGCGTATTTTCGGAAGGGTGATAGTTTTCGTCGAAACTAATGCTTTTGAGAGTAAATGCAAATTCGTTATTCATTGTGCTTTGGCGCCCTGACTACTGCGATAAACCTGAAGTGGCTGATTATTTATTCAGGCTTCTTTTCATCGATAGCATTTATATGCTCTGTGATTAAGACGTAGTTTAAGCTGAGCTATTGATTGAGCGACAATGAATTGATTTCACCAAATCGTTAACCCTCTTCATGATGTAGTTTCGTGTGAACTCGCTAACGCCCTGCCCCAATCTGCTGGTTCAACAGCGCCGGCAACTGCTCGCGCAGGCACTCCACCCAGGACCGCACCTTGGCATCCAGGAATCGCCGCGACGGGTACACCGCAAAGATATTGCGCTCGCGCAGGCGGTAGCCCGGCAGCAAGCGCACCAGCGAACCGTCCTGCAGCGCCGGGTGCGCGCTGAAAAACGGCAACAGGCTGATGCCCATGCCTTCCTGTGTCGCCTTCACCATGGCGTCGGCGACGTTGGTGCGAAAGGTGCTGCCCGGCGCAATCACAATGTCGCCTGCCTCGTCATGGAACAGCCACTCATCCTCCTGAAAGTCCTGCAGATGCAGGCGTCGGTGTTGCAACAACTGCTGTGGGTGTTCGGGCACGCCGTGCCTTGCCAGGTAGCCTGGCGATGCGCAAGGCACGCTGAAGAGTTGGCCGATCGTCTGGCTGACCAGCGCCGAATCCGGCAACGCGTGGGCGATGGAAATCACCACGTCATGCCCTTCTTCAAGGGGGTCGGGGTTGTGCTGGGCAAGGCTCAGTTCCACCGACACTTGCGGGTAGCGCTCGCAGTAGCGCGCGATCAGCGGGGTAATGAGTACGCCCAGCCCGCTCATGCAGTGCACCCGCAGACGCCCGCGCGGGCTGAGGTGAGCCCCGCTGGCTTCGGCACTCGCGTCCTGCACGTCGTCAAGGATGCTGCGGCAGCGCAGTAAAAACCGTTCCCCGGTTTCGGTGAGGTGCAAGCGCCGGGTGGTGCGTTGCAGCAGGCGCGTCTGCAGGTGTTGTTCCAGCTCGGCGACCAACCGCGAGACCTGCGCGCCGGACAGCTTCAACACGTCCGCCGCCGCAACAAAACTGCCGCTGTCGACAACCTGGGCAAACACCCGCATTCCGTTAAGCAGGTCCATCGGCATTGTTCCTTGATTGCTACGTGATACGTACGAGTCATTTACCGCTTTCCGGCTTTAACCCGGCGCGCCGGCCACTACACTGGAGCCTACTGACGGAGGGTCACACCATGCACATTCGATTGCTCAGCCTTGCGCTGCTGTTTACCGCCACCGGCGCGTTTGCCGGCGGTAGCGATGACAACCCGGCGCTGGATATCCAGCGCATCCTGTCCAGCACGCCGGTGCCCGGTAGTTGCCAGGTGGAGCCTGCCACCCTGGTGTATCTCGACAGCCAGGGTGTCACGCACACGGTCAACTACAGCGTCATGGGCACCTGCCAGGGCGGCGTTTAAAGCAGCTTCCAGGTGTAACTGAGGATCAGGCGGTTCTCGTCGACATCGCTGCGGTAATTGGAGCGCGCCATCACATTGCGCAGCCGGATACCCAGGCCGCTCAACACACCACTTTGCACGGCATAGCCGATATCGAGGTCGCGCTCGCGGTCCTTGCCCTCGAAGCCGGCGCCGGTGGTCACGTTGTTGCCGCTGATATAGCGCACGGTGGTGGTCAGCCCGGGAATGCCCAACGCCGTGAAATCGTAGTCGTGGCGCACTTGCCAGGAGCGTTCGTCGGTGTAGGCGAACTCATAGGTGGGCACCTCGTTGCCCAGCGGCGTGATGTTGGCAAATACCCGTGGGAAGGCGCTGTCGCCGTACATCGCCTGATAGCCGACGTAGAAGGTGTGGCCGCCGCGCTTGGCCGACAGCAATGAGAAAAACGCCTGGTTGTCGATATTGCCGAGCCGTCGGTCGCCGTCCTCCCGTGCATCGTAATAACCCAGGTTGGCGCCGAGTATCCACGCGCCTGCCGGCTGGCTGTGCTTGAGGCCGACAAAGGCCTGGGCGTAGATGTCCTGCAATTGGCCCTGACAGAGGCTGACGCTGGTGCGTTTGTCGTTGAAGGCATAGTCGCCGCCGACAAAGTTGAAGGCGTCACTCTCGGCCCCGCGTTGCGGCACATGGCCGAGCATGGCGAGCATCTTGCCGTCGCCGGCCTCATTGCGCAGGCTGGTCGAGGTCAGGTGCCCAGCCTGCAACGTGAGGCCATCGAACTCGCTGGAGCTGACACTCACGCCCTGGTAACTGGGCGGCAGCAGGCGGATATCGCTGAAGGCCAATACCGGCAGGTTGGGCTGCAGTTCGCCGGCTTTCAGTTCGGTCCTGGAGACGCGCGCCTTGAAGGTCAGGCCCAGGCGGCTGTAGTCGTCGGCAGCGCGGCCATCGTCCTGCACCGGCAGCAAGCCGGTATTGACCCGGTCCGGGCTGCTGTCGAGCTTGATCCCCAGGGTGCCCAGCGCATCCAGGCCAAAACCCACCGGGCCTGGGGTGTAGCCGGATTTGTAGGTCAGGATAAACCCCTGGCCCCACTCCTCGGCCCTGGATTGCTGATTGGCACCGACGATGTCGGAAAAATCACGGCTGAAGTAGTAGTTGCGCGCCTGCAAGGTCGCCGTGGAATCCTTGAAAAAACCGCCCTCGTCAGCCGTCGCCGCAAGGGGCACGCCCATCAGGGCGAGCCAGATACGTTGTGTGTTCATGTCGTTGCTCTTTAATTATTGTTATCGACGGTTTGGCGCTCACAGCGCCGGGGCGGCGGGCAAGGCAATACGGCTGCGCCGTTCATTCAGGGCAAATACCGTCATCGCCAGCGCCGCAATCGCACCGGGGATGGCAAAGGCCATGAAATTCAGCTGCAGAGGCAGTTCGATCGCCATCAGCGCGCCGCCCAACAGCGGGCCGACGATGGCACCGTTGCGGCCGATGCCGGAGGCCCAGCCCAGGCCCGTGGCGCGAATCGACAAGCCGTAGAGCTGCGCCGCCCCCGCATACAGCAGGATTTGCGTACCAATGGTGGTGGCGCCCGCGACGAAGATCAGCAGGTACAGAACCGGCATCGGGCTGTTGATGCCCAGCAGGCTGATCGAGACCACGGCGGCCAGGAAGAAGCAAATCACCACCTTCACCAGGTTCAGGCGGTCGCCCAAACGCCCGCCGAGCAGCGCCCCGGCCATACCACCCAGGTTCAGCGCGATCAGGAACGACAGGCTCGACCCCAGGCTGTAACCGGCGCCGGCCATCAGCTTGGGCAGCCACGAACTCAATGCATAGACCATCAGCAGGCAGCAGAAAAACGCGGTCCAGATCATCGCCGTACGCACCGCCAGGCCATCGCGGAACAGCTCCACCACCGAGGCGCCCTTGCCTTTGCTGTCGGCGATCACCAGCGCATCCTCGGCCTCGATCCTGGTGCCCGGCGACAACCGATTAAGCAGCGCGCGGGCCTTGTCCAGTTGGCCCTGACGGATCAGGAAGCCGATGGATTCAGGCAGCCAGTACACAATCAGCGGCAACAGCAGCAGCGGGATCACCGCGACGAAAAACATCGACTGCCAACCATAGGCCGGCAGCATGAAAATCCCCACGCTGGCGGCGAGCATGCCGCCCAGGGAATAGCCGCTGAACATGAAGGCCATCAAGGTGCTGCGAAATTTCTTCGGCGCATATTCGTTGATCAGCGCCGCCGCGTTGGGCATCAACCCGCCGCAGCCGAGCCCGGCAATAAAACGGCAGATACCGAACTCGGTCGGGCTACTGGCAAAGCCATTGACCACGGTGGCGAGACTGAACAGGGTGAAACAGAACACGATGCCTTTCTTGCGCCCGAAGCGGTCCGCCAGGGTGCCGAAAATCAGCGCGCCGAACATCATGCCGAACAGCGCGTAGCTGCCCAGGGCGCCAGCCTGCAACGGCGTCAGCCCCCACTCGCGCATGATCGACGGCAGGACCACGCCGTAGATAAACAAGTCATAGCCGTCAAAGATCAACAGCACGGCACACAGGCTCACGATCAACCAGTGGAAGCGGTTGAACGGGGCATTATCGATAATCGAATGGACATCATGGGTACGCATGGCAGTGCTCTCTTTATTGTTGTTGTGAGTCAGTGTCAGCTGGTAGGAAAAGCCTTAGCCGAGGTCGCCGCCGCCCACCGGCAAGGTCACGCCGGTGATATAGGAAGCCTCGTCGCTGGCCAGGAACAAAATCGCGCCGGCTTGTTCGTCGATGCTGCCGTAGCGTTTCATCGGGCTGCTGTCGAGGGTCTGGTCGACGATCTGCTGGTACCACACGCGCTCCTGCTCGCTCTGCGGCTGGCTGTTGCGCGGGATGCGCCGTGGCGGTGCCTCGGTGCCGCCGGGCGCGGTGGCGTTGACGCGAACTCCACTGCCGGCCGCCTCCAGGGCCAGGCAGGCCGTCAGCGCATTCACGCCGCCCTTGGCCGCGCCATACGGCACGCGATTGACCCCACGCGTGGCCACGGAAGATACGTTGACGATGGCGCCCGCGCCCTGCGCCAGCATGTAGGGCAGCACGCAATGGCAGCACCACAGCGTGGGGAACAGCGAGCGGCGTACTTCGGCCTCGATTTCAGCCTCGGCGTAGTGCTCGAAGGGCTTGGCCCAGATGGTCCCGCCGACGTTATTGACCAGCACGTCGATGCGTCCGAAACGTGCCTTGGCGGCGGCCATCACCCGTGCGCACTCGCTGTATTGTTCCAGGTCGGCGGTCAGCAGCAGCGCCCGTTCATGCTGCAACTCATGCACCAGCTCGGAGCGATCCACCGCGACCAGCCAGGCGCCCTCCTCCAGCAAGCGCTCGGCGACACGCCGGCCGATCCCTTGGGCGGCGCCGGTGACCAGCGCGACCTTGTTGTTAAACCGTTGAGTCATGCGGCAGTCCTCAGGCGGCATCGCACGTGGCGACGGCGTTAGCGGTGAATTTCTCGTAATGGAAGCTGGCCGGGGTCACGCCCTGCTGCTTGAAGTGCTCGCGCACCGCATCGACCATCGGCGGCGGGCCGCACAGGTACACGTCGACATCGCCGCCGTTCAGGGCTTCGCCGGCCATGTGCTGGGTGACGTAACCCTGGCGCGGGTGCGTGGTGTGCGGATCCGCGACGCAGGTCACCAGGCTGAAGCCGGGCAAGCGCGCAATGAACGCCTGCAACGCCTCGACCATCACCAGGTCCTGATCCCGCGTTACGCCGTAGATCAAGCGAATCGGCCGGGTTTCCTGGCGCTGCGCGAGCACTTCAAGCATCGACAGAAACGGCGCGAGGCCAGTACCGCCGGCCAGTAACAGCAGCGGCCGCGCCACATCACGCAGGTAGAAACTCCCCAGTGGCCCGGTAATCGCCACGCTGTCGCCGGGCTGGGCGCGCTCCAGCCAGCTGCTCATCAACCCACCGGGCACGTGCTTGATCAGGAAGCTGGCGCGCGTGTCGCCCGGGCGACTGCTGAAGGAATAAGCGCGTGTCTGCCCGCTGTCGGGCACGCCGATATTCACGTACTGGCCGGGCAGGAACACCGGCGCCTGGTCCAGTTCGAAACTTACCTCCAGCGCGGCATCGGCATGGCGGGTGATGCTCGCCAGCGTGGCGGCGAACTGCGTGGTGCCGGTCTTGCAGGCGCTGGACGGCACCGGCACGGCGATCACGCAGTCGGACTGCGGCACCATCTGGCAGGTCAGTACCTGGCGCCCTTGCGCTTCGTCGGCGCTCAGGGCGTCGTCGATATAGTCGTCGCCCAAGTCGTAGGCGCCGGTTTCACAGCGGCATTTGCAGGTGCCGCACACACCGTCCGAGCAGTCCATGGGCAGGTTGATGCGTTGGCGGAAGGCGGCGTCGAGCACCTTTTCACCCACCTTGCAGTCGATGAAGCGGGTCACCCCATCCTCGAAGTTCAGGGCGATGGCATACGTCATGGCGGTGTCCTCAGATGTGGTAGATGTCGATGACCTGGTGGATGTAGTCGTTTTTCAGCACCACCTTCTTGCGCGTGATCAGCGGCTGCTCGGCGCGGATGTCAAGGCGATAGAAGGAGGTCCCGAAATAACTGTCGGTGGTTTTGTAGCGGTGGCTGAGGGTGTGCCAGTTGAAACGCAGGTCCACCTGTGCGCCGTCGTCGGCCAGCACTTCGAGGTTGCACAGCAAGTGCACGGTGCGCGGCTCGGGCGTACTGGCGCTGGAGCGCTCGGTCTTGATGCGAAAGATGCGGTCTTCGAGGCCGTCACGGTTGGGGTAGTAGATCAACGAGATTTCCCGCTGCGGGTCTTCGGTGAGGGTGTCGTGATCGTCCCAGGCGGGCATCCAGAACTCGGCCCTGGGCGAATAGCAGGCCAGCCAGTCATCCCATTGGCGGTCGTCGAGCAGGCGCGCTTCGCGGTAGAGAAAGTCCAGCAGGTGGTCACGGGCAAGGCTCATGGCTGCACCTCGCGGTCGCTGGCAATCAGCCCTTGCTGTTCGCGCTCGATTGCACGCTGCAGGCTTTGGGCCCAGTGCGCGTGCTGACGCACGAACAAGCCCTCGTCCTCGGTCTTGACCCCGCTGAGCTGCGGGTGCATGCCCATGGCCAGGGCATTTTCGTCCGCGCCTTCGACCCACTGTTTGGCGCCACGGCTGAGGTCATTCCACAGGGTGCTTGCGCCCTGGTAACCGGTTTGGCAGGCACGGAATTCCTCGAGGTCATCCGGGGTGCCCATGCCGCTGACGTTGAAGAAGTCTTCGTACTGGCGAATCCGCGTCGCGCGCTCCTGGGCGCTTTCGCCGATGGGCGCCATGCAATAGATCGTCACTTCGGTTTTGTCCACGGCGAGGGGGCGCACCACGCGGATCTGGGTGGAGAACTGGTCCATCAGGTACACATTGGGATAAAGGCAGAGGTTGCGGGTCTGGTCGACGATAAAGTCGGCGCGCGCCTGGCCCAGGCGTTCGGCCAAGGCCTCGCGGTGGGCGTGCACCGGGCGCACTTCGGGGTTGAGCAGGCGCGTCCACAGCAGGATGTGCCCGTGGTCGAAGGCGTAGACGCCGCCCAGGCTTTTCGACCAGCCATTGGCGTCGACGGTGCGCGTGCCTTCGGCCTCATAGTTGCGCCGGCCCATGGTCGCCGAGTAGTTCCAGTGCACGGAGCTGACATGGTAACCGTCGGCGCCGTTTTCGATTTGCAGTTTCCAGTTGCCGTCATAGACATAGGATGAGCTGCCGCGCAGCACCTCCAGGCCCAAGGGGGCCTGGTCGACCATCTGGTCGATGATGACGCGGGTTTCGCCCAGGTAGTCGCGCAGTTCCGGCACCGCATCGCTGAGGCTGCCGAACAGGAAACCGCGATAGTTTTCAAAACGCGCCAGGCGCTTGAGGTCATGGGAGCCGTCGCAGTCGAAGCTGTCCGGGTAGGCGCCGGTCTTGGCGTCCTTCACCTTGAGCAGCTTGCCGGCGTTGCTGAACGTCCAGCCATGGAAGGGGCACGTGAATGAGCCCTTGTTGCCTTGTTTGCGCCGGCACAGCATGGCGCCGCGATGCGCGCAGGCGTTGACCAGGCCATGCAGCGCGGCGTGTTTGTCACGGGTGATGACCACCGGCTGGCGGCCGATCCAGGTGGTGAAGTAATCGTTGATCTCGGGCACCTGGCTTTCGTGGGCCAGGTAGATCCAACCGCCTTCGAAGATGTGTTTCATCTCCAGGGCAAACAGGTCGGGGTCGGTGAAGATGTCGCGGCGGCAGCGGAACACCCCGCTGGCGGGGTCTTCCTGCACGGACTCGCGCAATTGGCAGGCGAGTCGGTCGAGTGTACTGATCATGGGGCGGGCCCTCCGTTGTTCTTGTATCAGGCGCCCTCACCGTACGTGTTCGCGCTGCGCGTCAATATCCGCTGCCTGCACATCGCTATCCGCCTGGCGCACGCCGCCTAACGATGGCGCTTCCAGGTCTGCGACGGCAGTTCGCCGAAGCGTTTGCGATAGGCCTCGGAAAACCGCCCCAGGTGCATGAAGCCGTGGTCCAGCGCCACCTCGGTCACGCTGCGCGTGCTGCTCAGTTGCAGGCGGGCGTGTACACGTTCGAGCTTGCAGCGGCGCACATAGTCGCGCGGCGACAGCCCCACATGGCGCTCAAACAGGCTGTACAGCGAGCGCTCGCTGACCTTGGCCACCGCCATCAGTTGCTCGACGCTGATGTCGTCACCCAGGTGCTGCTGGATAAATTCGCGCACCGCTTCAAACCCGCCGCCGTGGGCCGCCTGGGGGATCACCCGCAGCACATTGCTGCCCAGCAAGGCCAGCAGCTTGTTGGCCACGATGCGTTCGTACAGGCCCTGCATGTGTGGCTCGGCCGCGTTTTCCGCCTCATGGCAGATCAGCCCGAGCAACGGCAGGAAGCCGCCCATTTCACTCAGCGCGTGGCGGGCCGTCGCGAAGCGGATGCCCACCTGCGGCAGGCTCCAATGCTGTTCCAGGCAGGCGTTTTCCAGCAGGCGCACCGGCAGCTTGATGATGAATTTCTCGCAGTCGGCGGAATAGGTCAGGTCTACCGGGTCGTCCGGGTTGATCAGCAGGATCTCGCCCGCGCCCAACACCTGTTCTTCACCACGGGAATTGGAGCGGCAGTGGCCACTGAGCAGAATCTGCAAGTGATAGATGGTCTCCAGCGCCACCGACGTAACCCGCACCGGCGCGCCGTAGCTGATGCGGCACAGGTCCAGGCTGGAAAAGGTGCGGTGGCTGATACTCGCCCGGGGCCGCCCCTTGGGAGGCAGGCGAATGCAGTGGCTGCCCACATGCTGGTTGACGTAGTCCGACACCGCGTAGGCATCGGCGCCCTGGAAAATCTGGCTGCGCTCACTCAATAGCACGGTCATGGTTGCGCCTCTTTTATAGTTATTGGGCGCAGGCTGACGCCTGGGTAGGGGGGCGTCCAATATGGATAAAGTCTGGCGGGATACCCTGGAGGTATTGTCGGGCGTTGTGCGCCAGGGTTTCAGCGCTGCGTCGGGGCGCGCAGGGCTTGAGGTGACAATGTCGACCTCAAATTTTGAAACAATACGCTTGGCCGGAGTGGACGGGCGCTCGGGGACCTAGCGATACCCCCGCGCCTGAACATCGAACAGCTCGGCATAACGCCCACCCGCCGCCATCAAATGGTGATGGCTGCCCTCCTCCAGGATTCGCCCGCCGTCCAGCACGATGATGTGGTCGGCATTGCGCACGCTGGAGAATCGGTGGGAAATCAACAACGTCATGCGGCCCTTGGCGTGTTCGCGAAAGTGCTCGAACACCGCCGCCTCGGCGCCGGCGTCCAGCGCAGCCGTCGGCTCGTCAAGAATCAGCAGGTCCGCCTCCTGGCGCATATACGCGCGTGACAAGGCGACTTTCTGCCATTGCCCGCCCGACAGCTCCTGGCCGCCCAGCCAGCGCCCTAACGGTGTGCCGTAGGTCTTGCTCAGGCGCTCGATGAATTCGGCGGCCACCCCCTGGGTCGCGGCAGTGCGCCAGCGCGCCTCGTCGTTCAGCGCATCGACGTCACCCACGCCAAGGTTTTCGCCAACGGTCATCTGGTAGCGGATGTAATCCTGGAAAATCACCCCGATGCGCTGGCGCAGTGTCTGTTCATCCCAGTCTTGCAGGTCGCTGCCATCCAGCAGAATGCGCCCCTCGTGCGGGGTATACAGGCGCGTGAGCAGTTTGATCAGGCTGGTTTTGCCCGAGCCATTCTCGCCCACCAGCGCCAGGCTTTGCCCTGGTGCCAGGTGCAGGTTGATGCCGCTCAACGCCGGCCGCTCGGCGCCGGGGTAACTGAACCCCACGTGCTCGCAGCGCAGGCCGTCGCCGGGACGCACGCCCTGGGTAAGCCGGCCGCTCGGCACGACCACAGGAGTTAGCAGGTACTCATAAAGGTCCGACAGAAACAGGCTGTCGTCATACAGGCCGGCAATCGCGCTGAGGCTGGCGGTGATCGCGCTTTGCCCCTGCTTGAACAGCACGATGTACATGGTCATCTGGCCCAGGCTGGTCTGGCCGCGCACGGTGTCCAGCACCACCCAGGCGTAAGCCACATAAAACGCCGCGGTGCCCAGCAGGCCCAGGGCAAAGCCCCAGGCATCGCGGCGCACCGTCAACTGGCGGTCTTCGCTGTACAAGCGCCGGGCGTTGTCGCGGTAGCGCTTGAGGAACAGCGGCGCCAGGCCGAACAGCTTGACCTCTTTGGCATGGGTCTCGTGGGACAGCAGCGATTCCAGGTAATTCTGCTGACGCGTCTCGGGCGCGCGCCGGTGGAACAGGCGAAACGCATTGCCCGAAAAATGCGTCTCGGCGAAGAACACCGGTAAGGCGCCGACCACCAGAATCACCAGCGCCCACGGCGAAAAGTGCACTAACAGCACGGCAAAGCTGATCAGCGAGATCAGGTTCTGCACCAGGCCCAGGCCCTTGGTGACCAGGCTCAGCGGCCGGGTCGACGCGCCCTGGCGCACGCGCACCAGCTTGTCGTGGAACTCGGCGTCTTCAAATTGCAGGAGTGAGAGGGTCTGGGCTTTCTCCAGAATCATCAGGTTGACCTTCACCCCCAACTGCACCCGCAGCAACGATTGCTGCATTGACAACGCGCGCTGGGCGGCGGCCAACAGCGCCAACACGCCCGCCTCGGCCAGCACGTACTGCATCACCGGCCATACAGGCGCCTCGCTGCCCGCGGCATGAATCTGCATCGCGTGCACCACGCCATCGACGATACGCTGGCCGATCCAGGCAGCCAGCGCCGGCAACAGGCCGGCAACGATGGTGGCCAGCAGCAGGCCCATGAATAAGGGACGCGACGTCCCCCACACCAGCTTCAGTGCCCGGCGCGCCTGGATGGAAAACGCGCTCAATCGATTGAACAGCAGCATGAATGGCATGGACTCCGTGTGGGGGCTGGGGTGAGACGGGTGGATTATGACAGGCGATGACATTGCGCACATCCAGCGGCGAGGCGACGCGCCGCATCAGCAGATAATAAAAATAGATGATTTTATAAAATCGAAAGATAACAATATCTGATAATTAGCTTATTCCAAAAAAGACTTTCCCCGAAGTTTTTTATAGAGATATCTTCACTTCACAGACCGACCCCATGCCTGGCGGAGGACGTACCCCCGACATGGATCTCTCTCGATATGCCAGATATTTCTCTCCCCGCCCCGCTGAAAAAATTCCACCTGTCGCTGTTGACCAGCTCGCTGCTGCTGGCGGCCGCGCCCGCCTTCGCTGAGGACGCCAAGCTCGGCACGGTGACGGTGATCTCCACCGGTTTGCGTGGCCAGGAGCGCACCGTCGCCGACAGCCCGGCACCGATTGATGTGATCAACAGCGAGCAGTTGCTCAAGACCGGCCGCGCCGAGTTGTCCGAGGCGATTGCCAAGCTGCTGCCCTCCTTCAACTTCGGCACCAACATCGCAGGCTACAACTCGGTGACGCGCCCGCTGAGCAACCGCAGCCTCGGCCCGGCCTACACCCTGGTGCTGGTCAACGGCAAACGCCGCCACAACGGCGCCACCGGCCAGCGCGGCTCGATCGACAACAGCGGCGCGAATGCCGTGGACATCGACCTGATCCCGGTCAGCTCGGTCGACCATATCGAAGTGCTCAAGGACAGCGCCGCCGCCCAGTACGGCTCGGATGCGGTGGCCGGGGTGATCAATATCATCCTCAAGTCCGCCAACAACGGCGGGCACCTGGAGACCAGCTACGGCCAGTTGTATTCCGGCCAGGGCGAAACCATCAAGGTCGCCGGCGACCAGGGTTTCAAGCTTGGCGATGGCGGCTTTTTCCACTTCTCCGCCGATGCGCGCAAACGTGGCGAAGCCGCCTGGAACGACAAGGCCGACAGCAGCGTGCGCGCCTTCAACGACCCGGCCAAGGAAGCCGCGTGGGACCGCGTGGCAATCAAGAACGGTGACCCCGACCTCAAGGCCTTCAACCTGGCCTACAACGCCGAGTTGCCGCTGGAAGACCTGACCCTGTATTCGTTCTCCACCTACGGCGAGCGCGACGCCGAAGCGGCCAACTATTTCCGCCTGCCCACCGGCCGCGCGGCAGTGCCCGAGGTATTCCCCGACGGCTACTACCCGCTCAACAACATCAAGGACCGCGACTACCAGTTGCTGTTTGGCGGCAAGGGCCAGGTGGCCGAGTGGAACTGGGACCTGAGCACCACCTACGGGCGCAACAATGTGCACCACTCCAGCGACCTGAATATCAACCCGTCGCTGGGCACCGCCTCGCCGACCAAATTCGACAACCTCGCCACCTTCCGCTTCGAGCAGTGGGTCAACAATCTCGACTTCACCCGCCGCTACGACAGCCTGTTCAACCTGACCTCGCCAGTGCAGGTATCCGCCGGCCTGGAGCATCGCTGGGAGCATTTCAGCACCTTCGCCGGCGACCCCGAGGCCTACATCACCGGCAGCTACCCGGCGGCGTCGGGCGCGCAGGCGGCGGTGACCATTCGCCCCGAAGATGAAGTCAGCCTGATCCGCAACAACTACGCCGGCTACCTCGACCTGGGCTTTGACCTGACCGAGCGCTGGTTCCTGGATGTGGCCGGGCGCGTCGAACATTACGACGATGACTCGGGCAACACCTTCGGCCTCAAGGTCAACTCGCGCTACGAGCTGACCGACAGCGTGGCGGTGCGCGGCACCGTCGGCACTGGTTTCCGTGCGCCGTCGCTGACGCAGATCGGCTACACCGTGGCGGACAACCGCGTGGCCACCGACGTCAACGGCAACGTGGTTCCGGCAGTCACCCGCCTGACCCCGTCGGGCAGCAACCTGGCCAAGGCGCTGGGTGGCGATGACCTGAAACCGGAGAAGTCGCGCAACCTCGGTCTGGGCCTCACCTGGCAACCCGCGCCGCGCACCAGCATCACCGCCGACGCCTACCTGATCGACATTGATGACCGTATCGCCCTGACCAGCAATATCTACGACCACGGCAATGGCGCAGTCAACGCGATCCTCGCCGCCCAGGGCGTGCCCACCGGCACCTGGGTCAACTATTACACCAACGCCTTCGACACCCGCACCCGTGGGCTGGATGTGGTCGCCGACCACACCACGCCGCTGGATGCCTGGGGCGACGTGCGCTGGAGCCTGGGCTTCAACTGGAACAAGACCACCATCGAAGGCACCCGCGACACCCCGGCGGCGCTGGCCGGTTCCGGCGTGACGCTGGTGGGCCGCGACCGCGAAGGCGACCTCACCGAGGCGTCGCCCAAGACCAAGTGGATCCTCGGCGCGAACTGGAAGCTCGACGACCTCGCGGTCAACCTGCAAACCGCCCGCTACGGCGCGGTCAAGACCCTGGCGGTCAACCCCACCGGGGATCGCAGCTTCGGCGCCAAATGGATCACCGACCTCGACGTCAGCTACACCTTCGTCGACAGCGTCACCGTGAGCATCGGCGGCACCAACATCTTCGACGTGCGCCCCGACCGGCACGCCGTCTACAGCAACCTGGGCCTGGCGCCGTATGGCAACCCGCCGTTCTACCCGGGCGGCGGCTACTGGTACACCAAGCTGGCCTACGACTTCTGATTCACATCGCCAAACGAGGGCACCCCATTGAACACCTCCAACTTGATGAGCCGTCTGCTGGCCCCCTGCGCCCTGGCGATAAGCCTGGCCGCCTGCTCACCTTCGGGTGACCAGGCGCAAGCGAACAAAACCCTGAACATTGCGTTTTTTGGCGACAACACCACTCTGGTCAGCGTCGACCCGTTCCAGGTCTATTGGCTGGAACACCGCGTGCTGCTGCGCAATGTCGCCGAGTCACTCACCGACCAGGACCCGGCCACCGGCAAGATCATCCCCTGGCTGGCCAAAAGCTGGGAGATCAGTGACGACGCGCTGACCTACACCTTCCACCTGCGCGACAACGTGACCTTCAGCAACGGCGAGCGCTTCGACGCCAACGCGGTGAAAGCTGCCTTCGACAGCGACAAGGCCCTGGCCACCGAGCTGCCGGCGACGTTTGGCGCCACCTACCTGGCGGGTTATGACCACGCCGAAGTGGTCGACGATTTCACCGTCAAGCTGGTCCTGGCCAAGCCCAACGCGGGCTTTTTACAAGCCACCTCCACCACCAACCTGGCCATTCTCGCGCCCGCCTCTTACAAGCTGACGGTCAAGGAGCGCTCACTGGGCCAGATCATCGGCACCGGGCCGTTCGTGCTGGCCAGCTATACCCCGGAAGTCGGCGCGCACCTGACCAAACGCAAGGGTTACGCCTGGCCCTCGGCGAATATGAAAAACCCCGGTGAAGCGCACCTGGACGCCGTCGACATCAGCTACATCCCCGAAGAGAGCGTGCGCAACGGCCTGTTCCTGCAGGGCAAGGCCGACATCCTGTGGCCACGCAACCCGTTTTCGGAAGTCGACCTGAAGCTGTTCCAGTCCAAGGGCGCGACCATCCAGAGCCGCTCGCTGCCGGGCCCGGCGCTGAACCTGTACCCCAACACCCGTGGTGAACGCATCCTCGCCGATCAACAAGTGCGCCTGGCCGTGCAAAAGTCCATCGACCGCAAGAGCTACGCCAGCACCGTGTACAACGCCGAATTCCCGGTGGTGGACGGCATCTTCGACGTGACCACGCCCTACTTCAAAAGCCAGGGCAGCAAGCTCGGCTACGATCCGACAGCTGCCGAGAAACTGTTGGACCAGGCCGGCTGGGCCAAGGGCACGGACGGTTACCGCAGCAAAAACGGCAAGCGCCTGAGCCTGAGCTACAACATCAGCCCGGCCGAAACCGCCGGTGACGTGCTGATCCAGGACCAACTGCGCAAGGTCGGCATCGAGTTGAAACTCAGCGTGGTCACCCGCGCCGAATGGGTGGCCAACAACTCCGCCGGCAACTACGACCTGACCATCAACTACATGACCCGCGCCGACCCGATCATCCTGCAAACCATCCTCGACCCGCGCAGCGCCAACAGCTCCACCGTGGCCACCAACACCTACGAACCGGCCACCCTGGAAAAAGCCAAGGGCTTGTTCGACGCCGGCATCACCGCCACCCAAGGCGCACAGCGCGCCGCCGCCTACGGCGACCTGCAGGACCTGCTGATCGACGAAAGCTCGGCGTTCCCGGTGTACGAGCGCGTGTGGCAGGCGGCGACGTCGCCCAAGGTGAAGAACTTTCGCTGGACCGCCGAGGGCTTCGCGCTGCTGGGTGATATCGAGATCGGCACGCCATGAGCCGCTACCTGATCGGCCGCGTCGGCCAGGCCCTGCTGGTGCTGTGGGGGGCCTATAGCATCACCTACTTCATCCTCTATCTGCTGCCGGGCGACACGCTGTCGATCATGCTCAGCGCCTCGGGCATGGAAGCCGATTCGCTGTCGGTGGCCGACCTGGCCAAGGCGCGCGCCTATTACGGCCTGGACAAGGGCCTGTTCGAGCAATATATCGACCTGCTGCTGGGCGCCTTGCACGGCGACTTCGGCCAGTCCCTGTCGCTGAACCGTCCGGTCGCCGAGTTGCTCGCCGAGCGCTTGCCGCAAACCCTGTCCCTGGCCGGGCTGGCGATTGTGTTGTCGCTGGTGGGCGGCATCGGCCTGGCCTACCTGACCGCCTATATCCGCTGGCAACCGCTGAAAAAAGCCCTGGCGCGCCTGCCCTCCCTGGGCTTTTCGGTGCCAGTTTTCTGGATGGGCCTGTTGCTGATCCAAGTGTTTGCCTTTGGCCTGGGCTGGTTCCCCGCCACCGGCAGCCGGGGCTTTGAAAGCCTGATACTGCCGGCGATCACCCTGGCAATTCCCAGTGCGGCGGTGTACGCCCAGGTGCTGCAACGCAGCTTCCAGGGGGTATGGCAGGAGGCGTATATCGTCACCGCCTACGCCAAGGGCCTGAGCCGTGGCCAGGTGCAGGCGCGCCACGGGTTTCGCAACGCGGCGCTGCCGATTCTCACGCTGATCGGCCTGCAGGTGGGCAACACCGTGTCCGGGGCGGTGCTGGTGGAAACCATCTTCGCCCGCTCCGGCATCGGCCGCCTGGCCCAGGAAGCCGTGCTGCGCCAGGACATCCCGGTGGTGCTGGCGATTGTCGCGGTGTCGGCGGCAGCCTTTGTGCTGGTCAACCTGCTGGTGGACCTGCTGTACCCGTGGCTCGACCCGCGCATCTCCCACACGCCAAAGGTGTCCTAGACCATGACTATCCTTGAGCAAAACCTCGGCCTTACGTCCCCACTCTGGCAACGCCGCAGCCGCAGGCAACGCGCCACGGCGGCGGTACTGCCGTTGCTGCGCCGGCCGGGCTTCAGCCTGGCGGTGCTGATCGTGCTGTTTTCGTTGCTGGCCGCCGTGGCGCCGCAGTGGCTGACCAGCTTCGACCCCTACGCCACCGCCCCGGCGGTCAAGCTCACCGCGCCGAACCTGACCCACTGGTTCGGCACCGACGAGTTGGGCCGCGACCTGTATACCCGCGTGGTCTACGGCTCCAGCCTGTCGGTGCTGGCGGCCTTTCTGGCGGTGGGGATCGCGCTGTTGGGTGGGCTGGGGCTGGGCATTCTGTCGGGCTTTGCCGGCGGGCGTATCGATGCGGTGATCATGCGGTTTGTCGACGTATTGCTCGCCCTGCCCGGCCTGTTGCTGGCCCTGGCGATTGTCACCGCGATCGGCTTCGGCACGGTGCCGGTGGCTATCGCCGTGGGCGTCGGGATTATCCCCGGGTTCGCCCGCACCACCCGTGCCGAGGTGCTGCGGGTCAAGACCTTGCCTTACGTGGAAGCCGCGCGCCTGGGCGGCGCCAGCTGGGGCCGCACCTTGCTGCGGCACATCCTGCCCAACGCCTGGGGCCCGGTGGCGGTGCTGGCGACCCTGGATTTCGGGGCGGCGATTCTGGCCACCGCCGGCCTGAGTTTTCTCGGTTTCGGCGCCGCACCACCGGCCGCCGAATGGGGCACGTTGATCGCCAACGGTCGACACTTTCTGATCACCGCCCCCTGGGTGTCGTTGCTGCCCGGTCTGTTCCTGGTCGCGGTGGTGTTCAGCCTCAACCATATTGCCCGCACGTTCGAGGAGGTTCAGCGATGAATGCTTTAGTCGATGTTCACAAGCTCAGTGTCAGCTACCGGCACGGCAATCTGGCGGTAAACCAGCTGTCACTGACCATCGCCCAAGGCGAGACGCTGGCGATTGTCGGCGAGTCGGGCTCGGGTAAGTCTACCCTGGCCAACGCGATTCTCGGCCTGCTGCCGGACAGCGCAAACATCAGCGCCGGCGAGCTGTGGGTGGACGGCAACAACCTCACCCACGCCAGCGAACGCCAGAAACGCAGCCTGCGCGGGCGCACCATCGGCCTGGTGCCCCAGGACCCGATGGTCAGCCTCAACCCAACCCTACGCGTCGGCCAGCAGATTGCCGAGGCGCTGATCCTGGCCAAGGGCAAGCGCTACCCCGGCGTCGATGCGGATATCGTCGAGCTGCTGCAACAGGTGGGCATCGACAAGCCGGTGCTGCGCGCACGCCAGTACCCGCATGAACTCTCCGGCGGCATGCGCCAGCGCGTGCTGATCGCCATCGCCCTGGCCGGCAACCCACGCTTGATCATCGCCGACGAACCGACCAGCGCCCTCGACGTGACGGTGCAGCGCAAGATCCTCGACCACCTGCAGCGGCTGGTCAGTGAACGCGGGATTTCGTTGCTGATCATCACCCACGACCTTGGCGTGGCGCTGGATCGCGCCGACCGCATCCTGGTGATGCAGCAGGGGCAAGTGGTGGAACACGGCGCGCCACGGCAGATCCTCGGCGCGCCGCAGCATGACTACACCCGCGCGTTGATCGCCGCCGCGCCGGCGTTCGCCAAGCGCCGCCCGCCGCTGGCGCGACCGGACCCGACGCAGCCGCCGATCCTGCAACTGCAAAACGTCGGCAAGACCTTTGCGCTGCCCAGGGTCAAGGGCGAAGACGCGACCTTTGTAGCCCTGGAGGACTTGAGCCTGCAGGTCTACCCCGGGCAGACCCTGGCGATTGTCGGCGAGTCCGGCTCGGGCAAAAGCACTGCGCTGCGCATCGCTCTGGGCCTGGAAAAACCCAGCCGTGGGCGGGTGTGGTTCGAGCAACAGGACGTCACCGACCTCAGCTGGCGCGACTTCCGCCCGCTGCGCCAGCGCCTGCAACTGGTGCAACAAAACCCGTTCGCCGCGCTGGACCCACGCTTCACGGTGTTCGACAGCATCGTCGAGCCGCTGGTGTCGTTCGGTTTGCTCAAGGGCCTCGCCCTGGAGCAGGCCGCGCGCGAGCTGATCAGCCGCGTGCATTTGCCGGTGAGTTTCCTCGATCGTTTGCCGCGCGAGCTGTCCGGTGGCCAGTGCCAACGGGTCGCCATCGCCCGTGCCCTGGCACTCAAACCGGATCTATTGCTGCTGGATGAACCGGTCAGCGCCCTCGACGTGTCGGTGCAGGCGCACATCCTTGAATTGCTGCAAGAACTGCAACGCGACATGGGCATTGCCTACGTGCTGGTGTCCCACGATTTGTCGGTGGTTGCCAACTTCGCCCATGAAGTACTGGTGTTGCGCAATGGCCGGGTGGTCGAGCAGGGCTCGGTGGAGCGCATCTTCAACCGCCCGACCAGCGACTACACCCGTGAGTTGATTGGCGCCATCCCTGGCCAGCACGCTACCGCGAGCGCCGCCTGAGCGGCGTTTTACTCGGCGGCACAATCTCGCGCGGTGATGCCCTTCTCCTGGGCATACGCGGCGGACTTGGCCTCGATCAACGGGCGCAGGGTGGCGCGGTCGGCTTGTAGCCAGTCGGTCACCAGCACCCACTTCTGCCCGTCCCACTGCTGAACCCGGGCCGAGCCGCCGCCTTCGTGGTCGGCGCACGACAGCTTCAACGGCGCCAGCAACCCTTCGAAGCCCATGGCCTTGAGGCGCGCGGCGTCGATGTCCAGGTGTTCGAAGGCCCAGCGGGTTTCTTCGCCATTGAGTGCCCGGTTGCCGAATTTGGCCTGGCCGGTGCGTAGCGCTTCCACGGCAATTGCGGCATTGATCAGGCCGATGTTGTAGTAGACCTTGCCGAAATAGCTGGCGTACTTGAGGTTGCTCTTGCCCGGATCGAGGATGAACTGCTTGAGCTTTTTATGGATTTCAAAGCTGTCGCCACCGGGGAACGGCGCCAGCGCCTGGTAGCCCTTGGCGGCAGTGCCGGCGGGAATCACGTCGGCTTCGGAGCCGGCCCACACGTCACCGATCAAGCGGTCCACGGGAATGCCGAAGCGCACGGCAGTCTTGATGCCGACCGGTGTGGACACGCCCCAGGTGCGCAGGAACACCCAGTCCGGGTTGATCTGGCGCACCTGGCGCCATTGGGTCGATTGCTCGCTGCCAGGGTCGGCGACCGGGATCTGAATATTCTCGAAACCGTACTTTTCCGCCAGCAGTTGCATGGCCGCCTGGGTTTCGCGGCCGTAGGCGGAGTCGTGGTACACCGTGACGATCTTCTTGCCCTTGAGCTTGTCCAGGCCACCTTCGCGCTGGGCAATGTAGTTGATCCCCACCGAGGCCTGGCCGTAGTAGTTCAGCAACAGCGGGAACGCATAGGGGAACACGCGGCCGTCGGTGGACTCGGTGCGCCCGCCCGCGCCGTCGATCAGCGGGATATGGTCAACGGCGGCGCGGTCCATCAACGCATAGGAGGCCGGGGTGCTGTGGGTGAAGAAGAACCCGGTGGGCGCGCCATCCAGGCCGCCTTTGTAGCGTTCGTAGCATTCGATGATGCGGTCGGTTTTCCATTCCGTCTCGCATTCCTGCCAGACCAGTTTGACGCCGTTCACGCCGCCTTCGACTTCGTTGATGTAGCGGAAGTAGTCAATCTCCCCGGCCCACCACGGAATACCGCTGGAGGCATAGGCGCCGACCCGGTAGGTGGCCAGCGGGATGAACTGTTGCTCGTTGGCGGCCTGGGCGACCGTGGACAAGGGCCCGCCCAAGGCGCCGAGGGCCAGCAGGCTGGCGATAAGGGTGCGTTGCAAGACGTTGTGCATGGGTGTGGTTTCTTATGAAAGGTGGGGGTTTCCTCCCGTGGTCGGGTCAGCGTCAGACGAGTGACAACACGATTCATGCCAAGCCTATGCGCCCGCAGTTTAAAGGGGTTGCACCGACCCACTCACGCCTGCGGCCTGGGCAATCGAACACTTTATTGAACCGCTGTTGCGCCACCAACACTGCGTTCGCGATGCCTGCGGCAAAATAGCGCGTTTTACTTCGCGCCCGAACTGCGGCTAAATATCTGCCCCTTTGCCTCGACACCTGTAATGGCTACGTTCAAACGCATAAGCCCCTGGGTCGCCTGCCTGGCCCTGCTGCTGAACATGCTGGCCATGCCGCTGAGCCGCGCGATGCAGGCGCCGGACGCAGGCCTGATGCTGTGGGGCGGATTTTGCTCCGGGGGCGGCTCGCAAGCCCTGCCGCCAGGCTTTGACACGCTGATCGACCCGCTGCAATCGGGGCCGACGCACACCGCGATGAAACACAGCGACTGCTGCTGTGGCCATGCCGGCCTGGCTGCGCTGCCGTCCGACTACTACCGGCATTGGTTGCCGCGTTTCACGCCGGACACCCTCCTCGACAACCCACCCCTGCCCGTCCTGCACCCGAGGATTCGCTGGCCCAACCTGAGCCCCCGCGCCTCACCTGTTGCCTGATCGACCTCACATTCGTTGTGTTCGTCTTTTGGTCATCAAGAGGACTGCCTCATGCCTGCTCCATCGCTTTTGCCCGGCGCCACGCGTCGCTCGGGTTCGCGTTACCTGTGGCCGCTGCTTTCAACCGGCCTGCTCACGCTTCATCCGTTCGCCGCCACCGCCAATACTGAAGATTCAACCCTCACCCTCGGCACCGTCACGGTCCAGGGCGCAACCGCCGGCAGCGGCCCGTTGAGCACCAGCAGCGTGCTCAGCTCCGTGGATATCCTCGGCGCCGACATCCTCGAAAAAATGCCGGTCAACTACAGCTGGGAGCTGTTCAGCCGCGCGCCGGGGGTGATGCTCACCGAGTTCAACCAAGGCACCACCTCCGGCAAGATCTCCTTTCGTGGCTTCAACGGCGAAGGTGAAGTGAATGCGGTGAAGCTGCTGATCGACGGCATTCCCAGCAACAGCAATGACGGCAACATGCCCTTTATGGACATGATTTTCCCGCTGGAGCTGGACAGCATCGAAGTGGTGCGGGGCACAAGCGATGCGCGCTACGGCCTCAACAACATTGCCGGCAACGTCAATATGCTCACGCGCACCGGCGGCGATTACACCAAGGCGCGGCTGCGCTACGGCAGTTTCAACACCCGGGAAGCCCAACTCGCGAAAGGCATCGAGAGCAGCAACTGGACGCAGAATTACTTCTTCGCGTATCAGAAGTCCGACGGTTACCGCGACCACGCCGAGGCGGACAAATTCTCGATGGCCGGCAAGTGGTTCTACACCCCCGACGACAACCGCTACCGCCTCGGCCTGATCGCCCGCCACTACGAGACCGAGGCGCAGGAGCCCGGCTACTTGAGCGAAGACGATGCCCGTCGGCATCCGACCATGACCAACAGTTACAACGCCACCGACAAAGGCACCCGGCGCATGAACCAGGTCAGCCTGCACTTCGACACCGAACCGGCGCAGACACTCGCCTGGTCAGCCAAGACCTACGTCAACACCTTCGATGACCGGCGCTGGACCCAGTATTGGCGCACCAGTGCCCAACAGGAGCGCGACACCTACGAAACCCAGTACGGCGCCCTCACCTCCCTGACCTGGCGCCCGCAGGTCAACTGGCTGTATGACTTTGCCCTGGAAGGTGGCGCAGACGTGCAACAGCAACAGAACAAGAGCGAGCGCTACCGCACGCAAAACCGTGCGCGACTGGCGCAAACCCGTGACCAGCAGTTCGATTTCGACACCTACGGGGCCTACGTGCAGGCCGAGATCAAGCCGTTCGAATCACTGAAGATCATCCCGGCGTATCGCGTCGATAAGATCCAGGGCGACTTCACCAACCAAATGACCGGCCAGGATTACGACATCAATGACTACGGGCTGATCAAGCAACCCAAGCTCAGCGTGGTGTATTCGCCGTGGGACGTGGCCAGCGTGTACGCCAACTGGGGCCGCACGTTCCAGGTCGGCACGGGGGCGGCGGCCTACAAGATTCCGCCACGGGACACCGACCTGGCGCCGTCGATCAACGAAGGCTGGGAAACCGGCATCAAGTTCACCCCGGCCGACTGGATCGACGGCCGTGTGGCCTATTGGCAACAGGAAGCCAGTGGCGAAGTCAGCCGCCGGCTCAACGACCCGAGTGGCGAGTCGGATAACGTCGGCGAAACCCGCCGCTGGGGCTACGACGCGCAGTTGAACCTGCACCCGAACGAGCGCACCGAGATCTGGATGGCCTACGCCTGGCAGTATTCGAAGATCCTGCAGCCCAGCGCGACCTTGCCAGGCAGCAAAGGCCAGGAAATCGACCACATCCCCCATCACCTGTACAACGCCGGCGTCAGCTTCAAGGCTACGCCCGCCCTGCAACTCACCGCCTGGATGAACGGCCAGACGAACTACTACCTGGAACGCGAGAACACCAAAGGCACTTACGGCGGCTACGTGCTGATGAACCTGGGCGCGACATACCAGGTGACCGAATCGGTCAGTTTGGACCTGCAACTGAAGAACCTCACCAACCGCTATTACGAATACGCCTGGTACGACCCGGACGGTGCAAAGGCCTCGCTGCATTCACCCGGTGATGGGCGCGCATTGTATAGCGGGGTGACGTTGGACTTTTGACGGAAAAAAAGGCTTATGTGGCGAGCGCGCTCGTCATATAAGCCGGATCGTCACGCTGGTTACTGCTTCGCGTGCTTGACCTGAACCTCAGGCATCGCTGAGGAATGGTGGTTAAGGATCTTCCACTGGCCGCCCACCTGCTCGTAGACAAACGTATAGCGCGCCTGCACATGGCGGGTCTGGCCGTCTGCCTCGGTCAGGGTGAAGGTGTAGACCCCGCTGTCCATCGCCACATTGCTGCCCAGTTGGCGGATTTCACGGTAGTTGATCTGCCCTACCGGCTTGAGCGCGAGAAAGTGATCAAAGTAGTCCTTGATCTGATCCGGCGTAGTGCGCACCTGATTGGACACCGTCGGCTGCAACACCGCGCCTGGTGCATACAGGTCCACCACCGATTTGACGTTGCCGGTCTGCAATGCGCTGTTCCAGCGGTCAAACAGCCCGGCAATCTCGCGGTCTTTCACATTGGCTGGCGCCTGCGCCACTTCACGGTAGACATATGGAGTCGTCTCTGCGGCCTGAACCAACGGCACGCTCAAAGCGAAAAGCAGGGCGATGGAGGTGGTTTTGAAATTCATGGTGATACTCCAGGGGTGGTCGTTGTGCCCACTTTGCCAACCTCCCCGCCTCCCGCCATCGGCCAACCGGAGTCATTTAACTATGCCATTTGGCAGATGGCGCCCAGCTCGCTCTACAAGGTTTAATAGCTTCCCTCGCATCCGCGAGGCTGCGCCCACACCGGAGCACCCGAATGCCAAACACACCCCACGACCCCGGCAGTGCCTTGGCTATCCGCGCGCATTATCGACAATCCGAAAGTCGCACCGCTCGCCTGCGCCTGTTGGTCGACACCGGGCAGGCATTGCCCCAACTGGCCCCCGACGCCATGCGCGAACGGGTACTTGCGCGAGCCTGCGCGTTCCTGGCGATGGACCACGGGTTGATTCAGGAATGGGACGCCGATGGCAGCCCTACGATTACCGCACGCCTGGGTAGTCAGGAACGACTCCACAGCCTCACCGCCACCGCCGACCGCAGCCTGCGTACACCGTGCTGGCTGGAGTTGCCGGGAAGCACACTGCCCAGTGTGTTACAGGTGCCGTTGCTCGGTGGCGATGGCATTACTTTTGGCGTTTTGGTGCTGGGCAATAGCGTCAGCCTGCGTGCGCCAGAGCATGAAGACAGCGAATCCCTGCAATTGCTCGCGACCCTGCTGGCCGCGCACCTGGAAAACGATCGCCTGCTCAAGACCCTCAAAACCCGCGACCGGACCCTGTCCGAGCTGGTCAACCGCTTGCTTAGTGCCCAGGAAGATGAGCGCAAACGCGTGGCCTACGACTTGCACGACGGCCTGGCGCAAACCTTGGCCGGCTTGCACCAGCGCCTGCAAGGCTTCGCTGGCCGTTGCCCGACGCTGCCGGGCAGTTTGAACGCCGACTTACAGGCGATCCTGAACCTGGCCCAACACTCGGTGGGCGAAGGCCGGCAATTGATCGCCGGCCTGCGCCCGACAGTGCTGGATGATTTCGGCCTGTTCAAGGCACTGGACAAAGAGGCTGACCGCCTGCGCGAGGCGAATATCAACGTGCAATGGACCGCAACCTACGACGGACGCTTGCCCAGCCCAGTGGAAATCGCCTTGTTCAGAATCGGCCAGGAAGCCATCAACAATGTGCTCAAACATGCGCGGGCCAGCCAGGTCCAGCTAGCGCTGCAGCTGAACGCCGACCAGGCCTCGCTGCAGGTCATCGACAACGGCAAGGGCTTCGCCCTCGACCAACCGCTCGACACCCAGGATGCGCAGCACCTGGGCCTCGCCACCATGCACGAGCGTGCGAGCCTGCTGGGCGGCGTGCTGGTTTGCGCCAGCACGCTGGGCGGCGGCACCCAACTGCACGCCCGCGTGCCTGCCCACCTCAATGGAAGACTGCAATGAGCGCCGTAGTACGCCTGGTTCTGGCGGATGATCATGAAGTCACACGCACCGGTTTCGTCGCCTTGCTGGCGGGGCACCCGCAGTTCGAAGTGGTCGGCCAGGCCAGTGATGGCCAGCAAGCCGTTGAACTGTGCGAACAGTTATTGCCCGACATCGTCATCCTCGATATTCGAATGCCGGTGCTCAATGGCCTCGGCGCCGCCCGCCTGCTGCAACAGTGCCTGCCGGCCATCAAGGTGGTGATTTTCACCATGGATGACAGCCCCGACCATCTGGAAGCCGCGATGAACGCCGGGGCGGTGGGCTACCTGCTCAAAGACGCCAGCCGCAACGAGGTGATCGACGCCTTGCAACGGGTAGCCGCCGGTGAAGAGGCGCTCAACAGCGCGGTGAGCGCCCGCCTGCTGCGGCGCATGACCGAGCGCAACGCCAATGGCGTGGCGGCCACGGAAAACCTGACCCCACGCGAGCGTCAGGTGCTCGGGCTGGTCGCGAACGGGATGAGCAATCGGCAAATCGGTGAACGCCTGGGGATTACCACCGGCACCGCCAAAGCCCACGTCGAACGGGTGATCGGCAAGCTCGGTGCAGCCGATCGCACTCAGGCGGCCGTGCGGGGTATCGCGTTGGGCCTGGTGACGCAAGCATGATGCGCATGTATGCCAGGCGTTGGGCGGACCTGCCCCTGCGCGGCAAGGCGCTGGTGGTGATTTCGCTGCCGCTGGTAGTGCTGTTGTTGTCCCTGGTACTGATCTACATCACCGAACGACAGACCGCCCGCGCAGAAGAGGACGTGCGCCGGGTGCTGCGCGTGCAAGGCGATATCCGCGCCGTGCACACGCTGCTGGCCGAAGCCGCCGCCAGCGTGCGCGGCTACCTGCTGACCCGCCACGAGGATTTCCTGCCGGGGTACCTCAACGCCACGCCGCAGATCGAGTCAGCCCTGCGGCGCCTCGACGGCGATGTTCGCGACCCACGCGTGCGTGAGCAGCTCGCGTCGATCACGCCGCTGATCCACAGCAAAATCGATGGCCTGGAAGACATGCTCAGCGACCCGACGCTGAGCCCTGAGTCGATAACCAGCACGCTGGTCAGCAACAAACACATCCTCGACGCCTTGCGTCAGCACATCGGCACCATGCTCACCCTTGAGGACTCGTTGCTCGCCGAACGCACCACGGCGGCTGCCGAAACACGCCAGCGGTTGCTGCTGTCCACCTGGCTGGCGGCCATCTGCGGGCTGTTTGGCGCAATCGTCGCGGTGCTGTTTCTGTCCAAGGGCATTGTTGCGCGGGTGCAGCAGGTGCAAGGCAACGCGCAACGCCTGGCCCTCGGTCAGCCCCTGCAGCCGCAGCCGCCGGAAAACGACGAGATCGGCCAGTTGGGCACGCGGTTGGTGGAGGCCGGCTTGCTGCTGGCCGAACGCGAGCGTGCATTGCGCGAGAATGAAGAACGCCTGCGGCTGATCATTGATGGGGTCAAGGACTACGGGATCTTTGCCCTCGATATTGCCGGCCATGTCACCAGTTGGAACGCCGGTGCGGAACGCATCAAGGGCTACACCGAACAGGAAATCATCGGCCAGCATTTTTCGCTGTTCTACCTGCCTCAGGAGTGCCCGCAACACCCGGCCATGGCGCTGGATGAAGCCACCCGCCACGGGCATTACATGGAAGAAGGCTGGCGCCTGCGCCAGGACGGCACGCGCTTCTGGGCCAGCGTGGTGATTACCGCGCAGTATGACAGTACCGGCGCGTTACGTGGTTTCTCGAAGATTACACGTGACATCACCGACCGCCGCGCGGCGGAGATTGCGCTGGGCACCGCCCGCGAGGAAGCCGAACGGGCCAGCCGGGCCAAGAGCGAGTTTCTCTCGCGCATGAGCCACGAACTGCGCACCCCGCTCAACTCGATCCTGGGCTTTGCGCAACTGCTGGACCTGGATTCGGCGGTAGGGCAAAAAGCGCAAGTCGGTCATATCCTGCGCGCGGGCCAACACCTGCTGACGCTGATCAACGAAGTGCTGGACATTGCCAAGATCGAGGCGGGACGCCTGCCGTTGAACATCGAACCGATCCCCTTGGCTGGCGCGCTGCAAGAAGCCCTGGCGCTGGTGTCACCCATGGCGGCCGACGCGGGCATCCAGCTGCAGGCGTTGCCCACGCTGGCGGCGGATATCGGCATCGTTGCCGACCGACAGCGCCTGACCCAGGTGCTGCTGAACCTGCTGTCCAATGCCATTAAGTACAATCGGCCCCAGGGCCAGGTGAGCATTGAAGTCAGGGTTGAGGGGCCATGCATCGGCGTGGCCGTCTGCGATACCGGCAAGGGCATCGCGGCCGATCACATCGGGCAGCTGTTCAAGCCGTTCGAGCGCCTGGGGGCCGACCCGAACGTCGAAGGCAGCGGCCTGGGCCTGGCCCTGAGCAAAAGCCTGCTGGAAAAGATGAATGGCAAACTGAGCGTGCACAGCCAACACGGCATCGGCTCACGCTTCACCCTGGAACTGCCCTTCGTGCGCGTGCTGACGCCCAGCGACCCGGCCGTTGCCGTGGTCGATACCACGCCGGTGCGCCCTGCCCCCTCGATCCACGGCAAGGTGCTGTATATCGAAGACAACCTTTCCAGCCTGGCGCTGATCGAAACCTTGCTGCACCGCAGGCCGGGCATAAAGCTGCTGTCCAGCATGCAAGGCCAACTGGGCCTGGACCTGGCCGCACAGCATGCGCCCCGGTTGATTTTGCTCGACGTGTCACTGCCGGACATCGACGGCCTCACCGTACTGCAGCGTTTACGCCGCTCGGCGATCACCCGGCACATCCCGGTGCTGATGATCACCGCCGATACCAGCGACCTCACCCGACAGGCCCTGCATGACGCGGGCGCGACGGCCATCTTGAACAAGCCGATTAACGTCCCGGCCTTTCTTGCCCACCTCGACCAGTACTTCCCGGAGCCCGCGTGAACCTCGACCTGCGCATTCTGATCATCGACGACCAACGCCCCAATCTCGACCTGGTGGAGCAACTGCTGGCGCGCGAAGGGCTGAACAACGTGCTCAGCAGCACTGAGCCATTGCGCACGCTTGAGCTATTCAACAGTTTCGAACCGGACTTGGTGATTCTTGACTTGCACATGCCCGAGCTCGACGGCTTTGCGGTGCTGGAACAACTCAACCGGCGCATCCCCAATGGCGAATACCTGCCGATCCTCGTGCTGACCGCCGATGCCACCCGCGACACCCGCCTGCGCGCGCTGGCGCTCGGCGCCAGGGATTTCATCAGCAAGCCCCTGGATGCGCTGGAAACCATGCTGCGGGTGTGGAACCTGCTGGAAACCCGCGTGCTCTACAAAACCTTACGCACGCTGGTGCCGGCAGATCAGATTGAGTTGTTGCAACGGCGCGGCTCAACGGCCGGCACCGCGAACAGCGAGGCTGCGCCGCCCTCCACTATCCGGCGCTGCTAGACGCGGATTCGCTTGATGTCGCGTTGCGGCGGTTCGCCAAACAGGCGGCTGTATTCACGGCTGAACTGCGACGAGCTTTCATACCCCAAGATGCCACCGGCACTGCTTGCATCCACACCCTGGCTAAGCATCAACTGCCGTGCAGCTTGCAGCCGCAGCTGCTTCTGGTATTGCAACGGACTCATGCCCGTCAACGCGCGAAAATGCTGGCGAAACGTCGACGGACTCATATGGGCGTGGGCGGCCAGATCATCCATACGCAGGGCCTGGCGATAATTGAGTTTCAGCCAGGCCACGGTCCTGGCAATGTGCTGGCTGGGCGACCCGGCCGCGATCACATGCAGCAACTGTGGGCCATGGGCACCGCTCAACAGCCGCGCTATCAGCTCTTCCTTGATCAACGGAGCCAGGGTTTCAAGCAACTGCGGCTCGCCAAGCAGGTCCACCAGGCGTCGCACGGCATCCAGCACTCCGGGGTCCAGGGGTTGTACGGTCACCGCTCGGAACTCTTGCTCGCGCATGCGTTGGGACAGTTTCATGCAGTCAGCCACTTGCATCACGGTGGCGTTGTCCAGCGCCAACATGATCCCCAAAAACGGTTGCGCCGCACTCGCCTGGCTGACCTGTGAAATGACCGGCAGATCGACGCTGGTGACCATGGACTGGCCAGGCCCGTAGGTCAGCACTTCACTGCCGACCAATACCCGCTTGCAACCTTGCAAGGTGACGCCAATGCCCAGGCCGTAAATACAGTGCATGGGTGCAGTGATGTCGGTGCGCCGGTACAAGTCCAGCCCAGGCAATGCGCCAATCCTGTTGTCATCACTGCCCAATGCCAGGTCCACCGCGCCAGCGAGGCGGCTGACGGCACACGCCATCGGTTCTTTCATGAGCACAGGTTGCACCTTTGATTCCTTGATCAGCACAGGTTTAGAGTTGGTCACGAACGACTCCGTTGCTCAAACGAACAATATCCGCCATGACTGCGAGGGCAATCTCGGCTGGGGTCTTGCTCCCTAAGTTAAGTCCAATCGGCGCATGGATGCGTTCGAGCATCTGCGGCGCCAAACCGCCAATGCGCGTTATCCGCTCAAGACGCTTTTCGCTGGTCCGTCGGGAGCCCATGGCGCCGATGTAAAAAGCGCGGGTTCTCACGGCCTCGAGCAATGTCAGGTCGTCCATGCGCGGGTCGTGAGTCAACGCCACAACGGCGGTGCCGGCATGGCATCCGCCTTCTGCAATGAACGTGGCAGGAAACACCTTGAGTAATTCCACCCCGGCCATACTGAAGGCGCTGGTCAACTCGGCGCGCGGGTCGCATACGATCACCTCATAGCCCAAGGCAACTGCGAAACCAGCGCAGAACTCGGCCACCGGGGACAGGCCGGCGATCAATAATCGTTGGGCGGCCCCCATACGAATCCGCACCTGATCGGCGTCAACGACGACCGGCGTAGTGGCACCCGCATCGCTCTGCGTATCTCGGGCAGTCGTTCCAAGCGTGATATGCCGCACCACGCGCTGGCGGCCTTGCAGCGCGCCCAACAGCACTGCGAAGTGCGTTTTCGCTGCGCAATCGGGCTCGAACTTTTCGACTAATACATCGAGCACGCCGCCACACGGCAGCTCCAGTGACGGCGCAAGCCCGCCCTCACCGTAACGCACGACATGGTTGTGCTCGACAAACTCATGGCGCCCCAACCGTTCAAGGAAGTCTTCCTCTACACAGCCGCCCGAGAGTGAACCGCAGCACTCGCCTGTCGACAAAGCGGCCAGTAGAGAACCCGGCCCTCGCGGTGCCGAACCAAAAGTCGCAAGCACCGTGCACAACCAAACACAGCGATCTTGTTCGAGCCACGTCGTGGCTTGCTGGATAACTTGGAGATCAAGGTTTTTCATGAAATGCGAACCGGCCCGGCCTTCCTCCGATGAGTGTTCCAGTGTCAGCGGAGTATGTGGAGTCAGCCGATAGAGACGATTGCCTGATCAAGGGGATTTATTGCCTATTTCAACAGAACTCGTAAAACAGGCTTGCATGTGACAAATTGTTTCTGGTTTAGGCGCTGCTCAAACTGATCAAGGGCCGATGATGGCGGGAGCCTGACCGGCAATCGTCGTTGCGATGCCAGCAACAGTCTTTTGTCATCAAGCATATTGATAGCCCCCTAACGAAACCCCCATGCTAGAGGGCTAACTCGCCGCTTATATCATTCCGAATGATAGTTACCTTTGCTTCATTCGATTCGTGACATAGCACCTCGCCGCGCATGATCCGCCCATCTCAAATACATTGGCGGATGCACCTCATGGAACAGTCACTCAAACATTTGCGCTTCCCCCTGGCGATTCTGGCCGTGGTGGTGATGAGCGCGTGCGGCAAAGCCCCGGAACAAGCGGCCGCCATGCCGGCTGCAAAAGTCAGCGTGGCCAAGGTGCTGGAGCAACCGGTCAACGAGTGGGACGAGTTCACCGGGCGCCTCGAAGCACCGGAAACCGTACAGATCCGTCCACGGGTTTCTGGCCAGATTGACCAAGTCGCTTTCACCGAAGGCGCTTTGGTCAAGAAAGGCGACCTGCTGTTCCAGATCGATCCGCGTCCGTTCCAGGCCGAAGTGCGCCGCCTTGAAGCCCAGCTGGCACAAACCAAAGCCGCCGCCACCCGCAGCGATAACGAAGCCCAACGTGGCGACCGTCTGCGCCAGAGCAATGCGATCTCCGCCGAACTGGCCGACTCGCGCACCACCGCCGCCCAGGAAGCCCGCGCGGCTGTTGCCGGGATCCAGGCGCAGTTGGACCTGGCCAAACTGAACCTGAGCTTCACCCGCGTGACCTCGCCGATCAGCGGCCGCGTCAGCCGTGCCGAGATCACCGCCGGCAACCTGGTCACCGCCGACACCACCGCGCTGACCAGCGTGGTCTCCACCGACAAGGTCTACGCCTACTTCGACGCCGATGAACGCGTGTTCCTCAAGTACACCGAGCTGGCCCGCCAGGGCCGTCGTGGCGCGACCACCCCGGTGTACCTGGGCCTGTCGAATGAAACCGGCAACCCGCACCTGGGCCAGATGAACTTCGTCGACAACCAGGTCAACCCGGCCACCGGCACCATCCGTGGCCGTGCGGTGTTCGACAACAGCAAGGGCGAATACACCCCTGGCCTGTATGCACGCCTCAAGCTGGTGGGCAGCGGTACCTACTCCGCCGTGCTGATCAACGACGAAGCCGTGGGCACCGACCTGGGCAAGAAGTTCGTGCTGGTGATGGACGGCGACAAGCCGGCATATCGCTCGGTGGAATTGGGGCCGAAGATCGAAGGTTTGCGCATCGTGCGCAGCGGCCTGAACAAAGACGACACCATTATCGTCAAGGGCCTGCAGCGCGTGCGTCCGGGTTCGCCGGTCGCCCCGGAAACCATCCCGATGGCCAGCAAGGAAACCCTCGCCGCCTTGGCCCAACAACGACAAGCGCTTGAAGCCAGCAACCTGGAGCAAGTGGCGCCGGACAAAACCGCGCCCAAGCTCGCAGCCGCTGCCGCTCCACGCGGTTAAGGGG
>Ga0308159_1000713_pt1 | contig 65464 bp, 69 predicted proteins | sample PhyCR1_FD_201040 | JGI IMG/M metagenome (GOLD analysis project Ga0308159, IMG submission 201040) | Phyllosphere microbial communities from UC Gill Tract Community Farm, Albany, California, United States - DLSLC.R1 | ecosystem: Host-associated > Plants > Phyllosphere > Unclassified | place: USA...
GTTCTTCAGCATGCGGGTGTTGCCGAGGGTGTTCGGCTTGACCCGGGCGAGGTCGAGGAACTCCGCGACCCCTTCGTCCGACGAGCGGACCAGTTCGGCGTAGACGTCCGGTGAGACGACGCTCTCGCCGATCTCCAGGTACCCGTGCTTCGCGAAGAAGTCGACCTCGAAGGTCAGGCAGAAGATCCGGGCGACGCCGAGTTCACGGGCGTCGTGCTCGAGCGCTTCGAGCATCCGGTGCCCGACGCGCTTGTGGATCCACTGCTCGTCGAGGGCGAGCGTGCGCACCTCGGCGATGTCGTCCCAGAAGACGGCGAGCGCGCCGCACCCGATCGGGGTGCCGTCGGGCCCCTCGGCGATCCGGAACTGCTGGATCGAGCCGTACAGGGCGACGTTCTCCTTGCCGAGCAGGATGCGCCGGTCGACGTAGGGGGCGATGAGCCGCTGGATGTGCGGGACGTCCGAGGCGAGCGCCGGACGCACGAGGATCCCGTGGTCGTCGCGCTCGTGGAACGCGTGCTTGCCGTGCTCTGTCATCCGCCTCACACTACTGCGTAGCGACGGACGGACCCGTACCCGCCGACGTCGCAGGGGGACAGCGCTGCTGAGTGCCGCCCAGGTCGATCGGCCTACCGTCCGGTGTATGCCTCAGATCATCGAAACCGTCGACGTCAACGTCCCCGTCCGCCAGGCCTACGACCAGTGGACCCGTTTCGAGGAGTTCCCGCACTTCCTCGACGAGGTCGAGAAGATCGTCCAGGTGGACGACAAGACCACCGACTGGACCGTGAAGATCGCCGGCCAGGAGCGCGAGTTCCGGGCCCTCATCACGGAGCAGCACCCCGACGAGCGTGTCGCCTGGACCGTGAAGGACGGCGAGACCGACCACGCCGGGGTCGTCACCTTCCACAAGCTCTCCGACGCCGAGACCCGTGTCACCGTGCAGATCGACTGGGAGCCCTCCGGCATCCTCGAGAAGCTCGGCTCCGCCGTGGGCGTCGGCGGCCACGCCGTCAAGAAGGACCTGCAGAACTACAAGGAGCGCGTCGAGAACGCACCGACCCAGCCGGGCTGGCGCGGCGACGTGCAGGCGTAGTCCGCACCACACGACGGACGGGAGGCGCGGTGCCAGCTGGCACCGCGCCTCACGTTCGTTCGTCCCCCGTTCGGCATCCCCCCATCGAAATGCCGACCTGACGAGCGAGCGCGAGCCTGGCAGAGTGGTGACACCGGCCGACGCGCTGGATCAGTTTTATCATGTCTGAGACAGATGTGAGAGTGGGGACACGTGATCGAGTACAACGACGACGACGCACACCGTCGGGAACTGTCGCGCAAACTGCAGCTCCTGATGGACGTCGTCGAGGCCAACTCGGGCCAGCGACCCCCGTACAAGGAGATCGCCGCCGAGATCGAGGCGCAGGGTGCGTCGATGAGCCGACCGCGCTGGGGCTACATGCTCGGCGGCAACGGTCCGGCCGTCCGCGACCAGCGACTCCTGGCGGCCCTGGCGACCTACTTCGGCGTCCCGGCGGAGTACCTGACAGACGCTGCCGGCAACACGGACGTGCCGGAGCGGGTGCAGGCGCAGCTGGAGCTCGTGCTCGAACTCCGCAAGCGCGAGGTCGTCGCGTTCGCCACCCGGCGTCTGGGCGAGTTCGCCTCGGCGGACGAGATCCGCGACTTCACCGACCACCTGCGTCGCCTGGACGAATCGGGCGGCACCCCGTGAGCGGGTACCGCGACCGCTTCGACGCCCTGCGTCGGCAGACCGAGGCCCGTCGCCGCGTGCAGCGCCTCGGGCTCCCCCGTCGGCTGTCCCTGCCGGAGCTGACCGCCCGTGCCGAGGCGGCGCTCGGCAAACCGATCCACGTGCGCACCACGGAGCTGCCGGGCGACCTGTCCGCGCGGCTCATCCAGCGCACCGACCACGCCCTGCTCGAGACCCGCCCCGGGCTGTCCGAGCGCTCCCGGGTGGCCTGCGTGCTGCACGAGCTCGCCCACGTGTTCTTGGACGACACCGGCTGCGACCACCAGGCGTACACTGGGCTGCTCAGCGGCCGGACGGCGTTCACCCGCTCGCTGGACACCCCACACGAACAGGCCGTCGAGCTCGTCGCCGACCAGCTCGCGCTGCGGATCGGGCTGCTCGACCCCGAGGGCCAGCCCGGGATCTTCCGGTGACGCGGTGACGCTGCACGTCTGGGGGTCGATCCCGGTCTGGCTGATCCTGGCGGTGCTGGTCGCCCGGCTGCTCCTGGTGCGCACCCAGTCGGCCAGCGTCACCTGGCTGATGGTCTGCTGCAGCTGCGTCGCCGTCGGACTCACGATCAACCAGCCCGACGTCACGACGTTCCTCGCCGGCGTGACGCACGTGCCGAACATCGCCGACCTGATCGGCCGCTGCCTGATGGTGTGCGGCATGTTCGCCCTCGCGCAGTCGGTCGAGGCCGCAGCACGCTCCGCCAAGCTCCTGCGCGCCAGCCGCATCATCGGCTGCGTGCTCGTGCTCGTCGCCCTCGTCGTGCTGTTCAGCCTCATCGACGCGCCGACCCCCACGGCGCAGTTCATGGTGGTCTACGGCGACCAGCTGCCGACCGCGCTCTACTCGGCGGTCGAGATGACCTACATCGCCATCGTGATCGCCCGGTCGGCCGTCGCCGTGCTGCGCGGCTTCCGGAGCGGCGACGGACTCGGCCGCCTGTACTGGCTCTTCGTCGTCGGTGCTGCCGGCCTCGTGCTGCTCGCCGGCATCGCGATCGCCCTCGACGCCGTGCACGTCGCCGGTGCCGACGGTGCGGTCGGGGTCCTGTCGACGCTCTACACCCCGGTGTTCCTCGGTTCGATGGTCCTGCTCGCCATCGGCGCGGCCGGCGGCGTCCTGCCCGACGCCGCGCGGGAGTTCCGCGACTGGCGGGCCGCCCGACGCCGGTTCCGCGTGCTCGAACCGGAACTCCGGCGGCTCGAGACGGCATCGGGCAACACCGGGCTCTACTTCACGATCGTGTGGCAGCGTCGCCAGTGGCGGAGTCGGCAGCACCGACTGTCCGTCGAGATCGAAGACCGCGCGCGCGAGGCCGGGCAGGACGTCCCGGCCGCTGCGACGCTCACCACGGCACGACTCAGGGAGATCACATGACCGGCGCACGCATCACGGCACTCGGTACCGCGGCAGGAGCGGTCGGCACGCTCGGACTCGGCGCCTTCGTCGCACGACGGTTGCTGTTCCCGACGCCGTACACGGCGACCGCGACGGTCCGCAGCGCCACGGACACCGAGGTCGAGCTGCCCGCCACCCGCGACACCCGCCTGCCGGGCACCTACGACCTGCAGCGCGACGACACCCGGGTGCAGGTCGGCCCGATCGTCGCCGCGAGCACGGCGACCGGAGCCGGTAGCGACGGCGACACCGTCCGCCGCAGCGTCACCGTCCCCGTGGCGACCGGTGCGTGGGCCTGGGACGCCCTGCGGTACGACGGACCGGACGACGTGCCCGGCACCGAGCCCGAGGCCGCCACGACCCACGTGGTCCACGTGCACGGCCAGTCCCTCGGCCCGCGCCAGGTCCTGCGCGGTGTCGGGGTCTGGCGTGCGCTCGGCGCCTCGTCCGAGGTCGTCGACACCACCGACCTGCCGCTCCGCTCCCTCGACGCCGGGGCAGCGGACCGCATCGTCGCCGCCGTCCGCGCCGCCCGGGCCCGTGGCGCTCAGCACGTCGTGCTGCAGGGCTGGTCCGCCGGTGCGCTCGCCTGCTCCGTCGCCGCCGCACGCGTCGACGTCGACGGCCTCGTGGCGGTCTCACCCCTGCTCGACGTCGCCTCGGCACTCCGCGGAGCCGTCCGCGGCGCGCACCTGCCCGCGTTCGTCGGCACCGTCGCCGCCCGCATCGCGACCACGAACGTGCTGTCGCGGCTCGCCGGGGCCCCGACTCCCGTCACGACGACCGCCTGGCAGGACTCGTCGACGCCGACGCTGCTGATCCACTCCGAGGCCGATGCCCTGGTCGCGGCCGACGACGTCGCCGCCGTCGCGGCCCGGCAGGGCGCCACCACGGTCACGTTCCGCACGGCACCGCACACGCTCGAGTGGAACGAGGACCCGGAGCGCTGGGAGCGCGCCGTCCGCGACTTCGCCGCACAGCTGCCCGACGCCGCCTGACGCGGCGGGGGCCGTCCGCGCGGCCGACCGGCCCGAACGAACCACCCCCGGACGTGCAACGGCCCCGGTCTGCGAACAGACCGGGGCCGGCTGCGTCTCGATCCGTTGGGGGGAACCGATCGAGCGCGACGCGCGAGGAGTTGGGGGGAACGTCTCGCGCGTTGTCATCACAGTACCCCCGGACGGGGGTCCGTGGCCGCAAGGACGCGCAGATCGGCGAGGCGGGATCTGAACGCGACCCGAGAACGGACAGGAGGCCCGGTGCCAGCTGGCACCGAGCCTCCTGTCCGTGGGGTGTCAGGTCCTAGGACTCGATCTCACCCTGGGGCGTGTCGGTCGCGGCCTCGACCGCGGCTGCACCGGCGAGGACCTCTTCGCGGCCCGGCTGACGCCCGGTCTCGAAGTGGAACGCACCGTCGACGAAGTCGACCTTCACGTGGTCACCGGCGTTGAGCTCACCCTGCAGGATGTGCTCGGACAGCTGGTCCTCGACCTCGTGCTGCATCGCGCGACGCAGGGGCCGTGCACCGAGGGACGGGTCGAACCCGACCTTGATGAGCTGCTCCTTGGCCGGCAGCGTGAGCTCGACGGTCATGTCGCGGTCGAGCAGGCGGTCGGCCAGACGCTTCACGAACAGGTCCACGATCTGCAGCAGCTCGGGCTGCGACAGCTGCGGGAACACGATCGTGTCGTCGACACGGTTCAGGAACTCGGGCTTGAAGTGCTTCTTGAGCTCCTCGTTGACCTTGCCGCGCATGCGGTCGTAGCCGACGGCCGAGTCACCCTCGACCTGGAAGCCCACCGGGCCACCGGCGATGCCCTGCGAACCGAGGTTCGTGGTCATGATGATGACGGTGTTCTTGAAGTCGACCACGCGGCCCTGACCGTCGGTGAGACGGCCTTCCTCGAGCACCTGCAGCAGCGAGTTGAAGATGTCCGGGTGGGCCTTCTCGATCTCGTCGAACAGGACCACGGAGAACGGCTTGCGGCGCACCTTCTCGGTGAGCTGGCCGCCCTCCTCGAACCCGACGAACCCGGGAGGGGCACCGAACAGGCGGGACACGGTGTGCTTCTCACCGAACTCCGACATGTCGAGGGAGATCAGCGCACCCTCGTCGTCGAACAGGAACTCGGCGAGGGCCTTGGCGAGCTCGGTCTTCCCGACGCCCGTGGGGCCGGCGAAGATGAACGAGCCGGAGGGACGGTTCGGGTCCTTCAGGCCGGCACGGGTCCGGCGGATGGTCTTGGACAGGGCCGAGATGGCCTCTTCCTGACCGATGACGCGCTCGTGCAGTGCCTTCTCCATGAAGACGAGACGCGAGGTCTCCTCTTCCGTGAGCTTGAACACCGGGATGCCCGTGGCCTGGGCCAGGACCTCGGCGATGATGCCCTCGTCGACGGTGCCGGAAGCGGCGACGTCACCCGCACGCCACTGCTTCTCGAGGCGGAGACGCTCGCCGAGGAGCTTCTTCTCCTCGTCGCGCAGGCTCGCGGCCTTCTCGAAGTCCTGCTCCTCGATGGCGGCTTCCTTCGATCCGCGGACCGTCGAGATCTTCTCGTCGAACTCGCGGAGCTCCGGCGGTGCCGACAGGATCGACAGACGCAGGCGGGCGCCGGCCTCGTCGATCAGGTCGATGGCCTTGTCCGGCAGGAAGCGGTCCTGCACGTAGCGGTCCGCAAGGTTCGCCGCGGCGACGATCGCGCCGTCGGTGATGGACACCTTGTGGAACGCCTCGTACTTGTCGCGCAGACCCTTGAGGATGTTGATCGCGTGGGGCAGCGACGGCTCGTTGACCTGCACCGGCTGGAAGCGACGCTCGAGTGCGGCGTCCTTCTCGAAGTGCTTGCGGTACTCGTCGAGCGTGGTGGCACCGATGGTCTGGAGCTCACCGCGGGCGAGGAGCGGCTTGAGGATCGAGGCCGCGTCGATCGCACCCTCGGCTGCACCGGCACCGACGAGCGTGTGGATCTCGTCGATGAAGACGATGATGTCGCCGCGGGTGCGGATCTCCTTCGTGACCTTCTTCAGGCGCTCCTCGAAGTCACCGCGGTAGCGGGACCCGGCGATGAGCGACCCGAGGTCGAGCGAGTAGAGCTGCTTGTCCTTCAGCGTCTCGGGCACGTCGCCCTTGACGATCGCCTGGGCGAGGCCCTCGACGACGGCGGTCTTGCCGACGCCGGGCTCACCGATCAGGACGGGGTTGTTCTTGGAGCGGCGGGAGAGGATCTGCATGACCCGCTCCATCTCCTTCTCGCGCCCGATGACGGGGTCGAGCTTGCCGTCGCGCGCGGCCTGGGTGAGGTTCCGACCGAACTGGTCGAGGACCTGCGAACCCTGCTGCGCGTTCTGCTGCTGCTCGCCGCCGACGGCGACCGCTTCCTTGCCCTGGTAGCCGGACAGGAGCTGGATGACCTGCTGGCGCACCCGGTTCAGGTCGGCGCCGAGCTTCACGAGGACCTGGGCTGCGACACCCTCGCCCTCGCGGATCAGGCCGAGCAGGATGTGCTCCGTGCCGATGTAGTTGTGGCCGAGCTGCAGCGCCTCGCGCAGGGACAGCTCGAGCACCTTCTTGGCGCGCGGCGTGAACGGGATGTGCCCGGTCGGCTGCTGCTGGCCCTGCCCGATGATGTCCTGGACCTGCTCGCGCACGGCGTCGAGCGAGATGCCCAGCGACTCCAGCGCCTTGGCGGCGACGCCCTCGCCCTCGTGGATGAGGCCGAGGAGGATGTGCTCGGTGCCGATGTAGTTGTGGTTGAGCATCTTCGCTTCTTCTTGAGCGAGGACGACAACACGACGGGCCCGGTCGGTGAATCTCTCGAACATGTGCTCTCCCTTGGCCCCTGATGAGCGGAGCCGACGCTGTGCCGGTCTCGTGTGAGTCCGGCCAAGTACTTCGAGAGTAACCAGCGCTCCCCCCGGGGGCTGCCCCTGTTCGCCGTGGGCGTGACCAGGGTGCGTCTTGTGCGCAGTGAGCGAACGACGAGACGGACTGGGCCCCGCCGCCGGTACCGGACCGACGCGCCAGCGGCGGGTCGGCCGTGCCGGTGGGAGAGGCTCGTGGCGGGATCGCCACGGGCCTCCAGTCCGCTTGTCGGTCGCGCTGGGTCAGGCGCGCCGCACCGCGCGACGCAGGTCACGTCGGAAGCGGCGCGCGTCGACGCCCAGGGCGTCGAGGACGTCGTGCGCCGATCCGGCGAGCGGATCGTCGACCGAGTCGAGCACGGCGAGGACGACGTGCGGTGGCCGGATGCGCTCCGAACGGCCGGCGATCGTCGCGGCGCGGGCGAGCACGCGCATCGCGGCGGGCGTGCACGCGACCCGGTCGTGTTCGCCGGGGCAGGTGGTGTGGGCGCCGACGAAGGCGCGGATGCCGGAGCGGACGGTGTCCGGGGTGATCCGGTGGGCGTCGAGGACGGGCCGGAAGCGGGGCATGCCGGCGCAGAGCGTGACGGCAGCCAGCAGCAGGTGCTCGGCGTCGACGAAGCCGAAGCCGGACTCGTGGGATTCGAGGTCGGCGAGCAGCACGATCTCGCGGCCGTGCCGGACGGAGGGGAGGGCGACGGAGAGCTTAGCGGTCTGCATGTATTCAGAATATCGCATGCCTCTGCGAAGGGACAGCCCGCATCGGAGGTCCGCTCGGTACGATCCGCTCATGGAGCAGCCCGTCGTCGGCCTCGTCGTCCACCCGACCAAGAACGTGCAGGAGTCCGTGACGACCCTGCAGCGCTGGAACGCGTCCGGGCAGGGCGAGCTGCTCGCCCGCCGCGCGGATGCCCAGCGCATCGGCGGTGGGGTCGACGTGGTGGACGACGACGACTTCACCGACCGTGTCGACCTGGTCGTGGCCCTCGGTGGCGACGGCACCATGCTCGGCGCGATGCGGCTCGTGGCGAAGCGCCCGGTGCCCGTCCTCGGCGTGAACTACGGCAACGTCGGGTTCCTGGTCGAGATCGAGCCGCCCGAGCTCGAGAGCGCTCTGGAGCGGCTGTCCGCCGGCGAGTACCAGCTCGAACCGCACCACGCGCTCGAGGCCCGGTTGTCCTGGGGTGGTGCCCGCACCGACTACCTGGCGTTCAACGACCTGACCATCGTGCGGCGACCCGGCTCCGGGCAGGTGTCGGCCGACCTCAGCGTCGGGGGCCTCGGGTACGGGTACTACCGGGCCGACGCCATCGTGGCCGCCACCCCGGCCGGCTCCACCGCGTACAACTACGCCGCCGGAGGGCCGGTGCTCTCCCCCGCGCTGTCCGGCTCGGTGGTGACGCCGGTCGCGCCGATGGCCGGGATCGACCGCTCGGTGGTGCTCGCCGCGCGGGAGCGCTACCGGTTCGACATCGCCGAGGGCACCAGGAGTGCCGCGCTCGAGGTCGACGGGCTCGTGGTCGGCGAGGTGGCCACCGGGGCGCAGATCGACATGCGGCTCCGGAAGGACGCCGGCAGCGTGGTGCGGCTCGACGCCGAGCGGCACGGCCGCACCGGCCGCGTGAAGCTCAGTCTGCTCGACCTGCCGGTGCGGCCCGACCAGCTGGTCGAGCTCATCCCGAGTGACCTGCGGCAGAAGCTCCGGCGCGAGATCGACGACTGACGCCACTGGCCCTGGCGCTGGCGCTGGCGCTGGCGCTGGGCCGGTCCTGGCCCCGGCCCCGGGAACGTGAATGGCCCGCTCGAGCAGTGCTCGAGCGGGCCGTCCCATCACCCCACCGGATCGTCTTCCCACAGAACGACCCGGTTTCCCCGCGCCGGCACGGGTGAACGTGCCGGCCGAAGTCCACTGACCTAGTCGGTCAGGTACAGCTGCATGTCCTGGGAGACCGCCTTGGCGAACAGGCGCAGCTTGGCGCGCGACTCCACCCGGCTGACGGCCTGGCGGGTCGTGTGCACGATCTTCGAGATCTCGTCGAGGGTCATCGGCTTGTCGTCGTCCAGGCCGTAGCGCATGCGGATGACGTTCGCCTCGTCGCTGGGCAGCTCGGCGACGATGGAGCGGATGTCGCGGTGCAGCAGCGTCGTCTCGGTGAGCTCGTTCGGGCTCGCGGCGTCCTCGTCCTCGATGAAGTCACCGAGTTCGCTGTCGTCCGAGTCACCGACCACGGTGTGGATCGACACCGGCTCGTGCGAGCGGCCCTTGAGGTCGACGAGTTCCTCGACGCTCATGCTCAGCTCGGCGGCCACTTCCTCCGGCATCGGCGCACGGCCGAGGTCGACGGTCAGGTCACGCTCGGTGCGCGAGATCTTGTTGATGAGCTCGACGGTGTGCACCGGGATGCGGATCGTGCGCGCCTTGTCGGCGAGACCACGCGAGATGGCCTGGCGGATCCACCAGGTGGCGTAGGTCGAGAACTTGTAGCCCTGCGTGAAGTCGAACTTCTCGACCGCACGGACCAGGCCGAGGTTGCCTTCCTGGATGACGTCCATGAAGGGCAGGCCGCGCTGCGAGTACCGCTTGGCGATGCTCACGACGAGGCGGAGGTTCGAGGTGATCATGCGCTCCTTGGCGCGCTCACCGTCACGGACAAGCCAGCGGAGTTCACGCTGCAGGGTCTTCGCGAGACCCTTCTCGGTGGCGAGCTTCTCTTCGGCGAAGAGCCCGACCTCGATGCGGCGTGCGATCTGCGCTTCTTCCTCGGCGGTGAGGAGCGAGAGACGGCCGATGTGACGGAGGTAGTCGCCGACCTGGTCGACCGAGGCACCGCGGACACCGGCGAGCTGCTCGTCGGCCTCGACCTCGGTGTCGAGGGAGGTGGTGGCGGACTCGGCGGTCGCGGTCTTCGATGCCGATGCCTTCTTGGTGGCGGTGCGGCGGGTGGTGCTGGGTGCAGCCGTTGCGATCGTCATGGTGTTTCTCCCTGCGTTCGACGGTGATGGCTTCGTGGGGCGTTGCCGGGGGGGATGCTGATGAGTAAAGCGGCCCGGAGGTGTACCCCACAAATCGTTCGGAGCGATTCTCAGGGTTCTCCGTGCTTCGTCATCGAAAGCGTCCCCCGCGGGGTACAGCCCACCGACAGTCTGGTCCCCCATCCGGCCCCGGATCAAGCCGTCAGCGCCGTGTTTCCGGCGTTGCAGGCGTGTTTCACCAGCGTTTCCAACCCTGTACCCCGAGCGACTGCGTACTCCGGACATGCAAAAGGGGTACGTCCGACCGGATCAGTGCGATCTGGTCGTCGTACCCCGAATACCGAATGGGTGGGGGTCACCAGGAGGGTTCGAGCCACCCGTCCCGGCGCTTGGAGACCTCGAGGTCTGCGTCTCGGTCGAACTCGTCGTACTCGCTCTCGATGTCACCGACGAGGCTGCGGCCCGTGAAGGGATGTGCGGTGGTTGCCATGCGGACGATGCTCACCCCGGCACGCGTCGGCGAGGTGAACGGTGTGTGACGGTCCGTCGGCGCTCAGACGTCGAGGTCGTCGACGTCGCCCTCGTCGTCGAGGGGTCCGTCATCGCTGCCGACGGGCGAGACGGACGCCCCGGACGCCGGGTGTCCGAAGGCGTCCTCCACGTCGAGGTCGTCGAGGTCATCGACGCCGGGAGCGGACTCCGGGATGGTGGGCATGCGCGACAGGATCACACCGCGCGGTGAACACGGGGTGAAGTGGATCGGGCGCGGGCGGCTACTCGGCCGACGTCGGAGCCGGCGCGGGGCGACCGTGCTCACGCTCGAAGCGGGCACGCTCCTCGGCCTCGACCTTGGCGTACGCGGCACGCTCGGTCCGGTCGGCACGCATGATCGCGCGCATCACGAACCAGAAGATCAGGCCGACGACGATGGTCGGCGTCAGGGCGAAGACGATCCCGCTTACGACTCCTTCAGGCACCCGAGCATCGTACCCCGGTGGACTCGGAGTTACTTGACCAGCGGGAACAGGATCGTCTCGCGGATGCCCAGGCCCGTGATCGCCATGAGCAGGCGGTCGATCCCCATGCCCATGCCGCCCGACGGGGGCATCGCGTGCTCCAGTGCCCGCAGGAAGTCCTCGTCGACGCGCATCGCCTCGAGGTCACCGCCGGCCGCGAGCTTCGCCTGCTCGACGAACCGCTCCCGCTGCACGACCGGGTCGACGAGCTCCGAGTACGCCGTGCCGAGCTCGAAGCCGCGGACGTACAGGTCCCACTTCTCGACGACGCCCGGACGGGTGCGGTGCTGCCGGGTGAGCGGCGAGGTGTCGACCGGGAAGTTCATCACGAAGGTCGGGCGGTCGAGCGAGTCGATGACGAAGTGCTCCCAGAGCTCCTCGACGTACTTGCCGTGCGTGGCGTGGGCGACCTCGACGCCCTCGGCCTCGGCGAGCGCCTGCAGCTCGGACAGCGGGGTCTCCGGGCTGATCTCGCGCCCCGCGGCCTCGGACAGCGAGCCGTACATGTCGATGCGGGGCCACTCGCCACCCAGGTCGTAGGTGCTGCCGTCGGGCAGGGTGACCTCGAGCGCACCACCGGTGACCGCACGCGTCGCGTTCTGCACGAGCTCCTGCGTCAGGTCGGCCATCTGCTCGTAGTTGCCGTACGCCTGGTACGCCTCGACCATCGCGAACTCGGGCGAGTGCGACGAGTCGGCACCCTCGTTCCGGAAGTTGCGGTTGATCTCGAACACCCGGTCGATGCCACCGACGACGGCGCGCTTCAGGAACAGCTCGGGTGCGATGCGCAGGAACAGCTCGGTGTCGAACGCGTTCGAGTGCGTCACGAACGGTCGTGCCGAGGCGCCGCCGTGCTGGGTCTGCAGCATCGGGGTCTCGACCTCGAGGTACTCGTGCGCGGTGAAGGTCTGGCGGAGCGAGGCCGTCACGGCGGCGCGGGCACGCACGGTGGCGCGGGCCTCGTCGCGGACGATGAGGTCGAGGTAGCGCTGGCGGACCCGCGTCTCCTCGTTGAGCTCGTTGTGCAGGTTCGGCAGCGGCAGGATCGCCTTCGCCGCGATCGCCCAGTCGTCGACCATGATCGACAGCTCGCCGCGGCGCGAGGAGATCACCCGGCCGTGCACGAACACGTGGTCGCCCAGGTCGACGAACTCCTTCCAGCGGGCGAGGGACTCGTCCCCCACCTCGGCCAGGGAGACCATCGCCTGGATGCGCGAGCCGTCGCCCGACTGCAGGGACGCGAAGCAGAGCTTGCCGGTGTTGCGCGAGAACACCACACGACCCGCGATGCCCACGACGTCCTGGGTCTCCTCGCCGGTCTCCAGGTGCGCGTACTGCTCGCGCACGGCCGGGATCGTCGTGGTGATGGGGAGCTCGGCGGGGTACGCCTCGATGCCCGACTCCAGCAGCTTCGCCCGCTTGTCGAGCCGGACCTGTCGCTGCTCGCTGGTCTCCTGCTCGGCCAGTGCGGCGGCGTCGGCGATCGCGGTGTCGGGGGTGACGGTCTCGTCGGTCATGCGGGTGCGGCTCCGATGGTCGTGGGGGTCGGGGGAAATGCTACCCGCGCCGCGGTCCCGCCCCCGAACCGCTAGAGCGCCGACTGCCCGTCGGCGGCGGTGAGCGCGTTGTCCACGGCGGAGCGGACGAGCGCACCGAGGACACGTCCCGGGTGTTCGACGCCGATGCCGGACAGGGTGCCCGCCGACTGGTCGACGATCGCGGTCGAGAAGCTCACGGCGGCCCGCACCGCATCGGCGTAGGCGGGCCGGTCGCCCTCGGCGACGACGAACGGTTCGGCGCCCATCTCGACCACGAGCGCCTGGGCGATCGGCAGGACGGGCGCCGGGGCGGTCACCGCGCAGTACGCGTCGCGCAGCCGGGACAGGTCGACGCTCGTGCCCGTGAAGGCCATCGCGGGGTGGATCGCGAGCGGGATCGCACCGGCTGCCATCGCCGGGGCGAGGATGCCGACGCCGTGGTCCGGACTGGTGTGCACGACGAGCTGCCCCGGCTGCCAGATCCCGGCGTCCGCCAGACCCTGCACGAGCGAGGCGAGCTGGTCGTCCGGCACCGCGAGCAGCACGAGTTCGCTCCGCTCCACCAGGTCCGGCGTCGCGAGCACCGGGGCGCCCGGCAGCATGGCCTCGGCGCGGTCACGGCCCTCGTCGGACACGGCGGTCACCCCGACGACCGCGTGCTCCGCGTTCGCCAGGGCTGCTCCGAGGACGGGTCCGACCCGTCCGGCGCCGACGATGCCGACCCCGAGACGCCCGGCCCTCATCGTGCGGCTCCGGTCGGTGGGACGTCGTCCCAGCCGGTAGGGACGGCGCCGGACCGGTGGTCCGCCGTCGGTCCGGCAGGGGCTCCGGACCCGGGCACGGTGTCAGCCGCAGCGTGCGTGGCGGCCGCGGGACGGGCCTCCCGTTCGCGCCAGCGGTGGGTCGTGTCGACCGCGGCCGCCTCGACGGCACGCTGCGTCGTCTCCGACCACAGGCGCTGCGCGTCACGCGCGTCGAGCGCGCCGACGCGGGCCGAGACCGGGCCGGCCACGGTGTGGACGTGGACGGCCGCGAGCCGCAGGGCACGCTCGAGGGGACCCTGCTCGACCTTGACGCTCTGCACCCGGGGCAGCGGCACGATGACGAGCGAGCGCCACACGGCACCGAGCCGCAGCAGCACCGCGCCCTGCACGAACCGGTAGCCGTTGCGGCGGAACGCGAACGGACGGAGCCAGGCGCCACGGCGTGGGGAGTGCACGAAGCCGCCGCGGTCGCCCGAGGTGGTGAGGCTGTCGTCGACGACGTCCACGGCTTCGGCCGCACCCTCGCGCAGGGCTTCCTGCGAGGCCTCGGGACCGGCGACGACGGTGCCGACGAGCCCGGGCAGGATGATGTCGAGGACCTCGCGGACGTCCGCCGTCGTGCCCACGGGCAGCACGATCGAGGACACCTGCTGGTTGCTCGACGCCCCGTTACCGGCGCTCGTCGCCCGGTTGATGCGGATGTCCCACCAGCCGAAGGGACGCCACAGCAGCGGCTGGGCGACGCTGACGGCGTGGATGCGCCCCGGCGGCAACGTCTCGTTCGACGTCGAGACCAGTCCGAAGCCGATCCGGATGCCGTCGCGGGTCTCAGCGATCGTGTACTGCAGCGAACGGGAGAACTTGCGGACGTAGTAGCCGCCGGCACCGAGCACGGCGGGGAACAGCCCGAACAGCACCGCGAACTCGCCGGTGAGGGCGACGCTGATGATCATGCCGGCGATGACGAGCAGCAGGAACAGCGTCGTGCCGGACAGCAGCATCGAGGCGATGAGCCGACCGGGGCGCACCTTGACGATGCGGGTCGCGTGCACGGCTGCCGGGTCGAGCTCGGGCGAGAACATCTCGTCGACGCGGTCCTGCAGTGCTCCGTGCGACTGCCGCGACGGTCCGCCGTGACCGTCGTCGTCCTTCGCGCCGGACGCCAGCACCAGGATCCGCTGCCGCAGGTCGTCGGCGGCGCGGGCCCCGAGGTAGGCGAGCTGCACGTTGGCGTCGTTGCCGGCCTGCGCGATCTCGAGCTTGGCGGTGCCGAACACCCGGGGCACGAGCGGCCGCTGGATGTTGATGCCCTGGATCCGGTCGAGCCGGGCCTTGCGGTGGTTCCGGAACAGCACGCCCGAGCGCACCTCGACGATCTCGCCGGTGACGCGGAACTCGTGCATGCGCCAGGACAGGTAGAACAGGCCGATCAGCACCAGGAGCAGCACCACGATGCCGAGCAGGACCCAGCCGACGACGCCGTGCTCGTACACGTACCGGACGGGGTCACCGTCCTCCTGCTGCTCGCCCGGGATGAAGAACTCGACGAGCTGGTCACGCAGGCTGTTCAGCACGTAGCCGAGGATGACGATGAGGAAGATCCCGCCCTTGAGCAGCGGGGTGAGCGGGTGCAGGCGGTGCCACTCGCCGTCTGTCAGGGGTGCCGCGGCGGCCGCGTTGCCCTGGGTGGGCGGCGCGGGCGGAGCGGGGGGCGGGGTGCCCGGTCGGAAGGTCACGGACGACCCCTACAGCCCGGCGCGACGGGACTCGGCGAGCTCGACGAGGCGGTCGCGCAGCTCGTCGGCGTCCGCTGCCGGGACACCCGGGATCCGGACGTTCGTCGCAGCCGCGGCGGTGACGAACTTGAGCTCGCTCATGCCGAGCGCCCGGTCGAGCGGCCCGCGGGCGACGTCGACGAGCTGCATCCGGCCGTACGGGACCGCCGTGAAGCGCTGCCACATGAGGCCGCGGCGCACGACCAGGTCGTCGTCACGGAGCGCGTAGCCGATGGCCCGGACCCGTCGGGGTGTGAGCGCGGCGGTGATCGCCGTGGTGACCGCGACGACGATGCCGATGGACAGCCAGACCGTGCCGGCCCCGGAACCGAAGCCGTCGGTGACGATCCCGATGAGCACGCAGCCCGCGGTGAGCACGACACCGATCACGAGCGTGGTGATGAGTTCGGTCCACACGAGCTTCGCGGACACCCGCTGCCAGGCGATCCCACCGAGGCCGAGGCCGGGCTCATCGAGTCGTTCACGCGGCATCGCGGGCCTCCTGGGGTTGCTCGGTCAGTTCACCGTCGTCGAACCGTTGCGGGGATCGTCACGGTCGTCGTCGTCACCCGGGGGTGCGATGCACATGCGCTCCGCCACGAGTGCGCAGACCGTCAGGACGATCCCGCCCCCGACGGCGATCACGTTCGGCAGGGTCGAGCCTAGCGAAGGCGTCGCGGAACGGGTCAGCAGGTACAGCACGAGGCCGAGGGCGAACCCGCCGAGCAGCGTGCCGCAGATGCTGGACGCCTTCGCGAGCACGACGACCCGCGTCGCGTAGAGCGGGTCGACCGGCCGCTGGCGTCCGGCGCCGTCGCGCGCGTGCCGGCGCACCGGACGCGCCATGAGCACGACGGCGACGCCGATGAACGCGAGCGTCACGCCGAGCGGGATCGAGAACAGGAACGTCGGCAGCTGGCGCGACGCCAGGACGGCGTCGAGTGCGAAGCCGGCGACCACCGTCACGACGGCGATGCTGATCAGCGTGGAGGCGCGGGTGGGCTTCATGCGCTGGTCGCGCTCCCCGCAGGCCGGGAGGCCCGTGCCGGCTCCGCGAACAGGCGCGGCTCGTCGACGCGGTCGGTGTCGTCCCCCACGGCGGTGAGCAGGTCGGCCACCGGTCCGGCACCGGGCAGGACGGCCTCGGGGTCGGCGTCGAGCCACGGGGCGAGCACGAACGCGCGCTCCGCTGCCCGGGGGTGCGGCACGACCAGGGTGTCCGTGGCGATCCGCAGGTCGTCCACGGCGACGACGTCGAGGTCGAGGGTGCGGTCGCCCCACCGGACCTCGCGCGTGCGGCCGTGGGCGTCCTCGATGCCGTGCAGGGCGTCGAGGAAGGCCTGCGGCTCGAGGTCGGTGTCGACGACCACGACGGCGTTCCGGTAGCGGGGCTTCGACGTGTCGAGGCCGTCGAGGGTCACGGCGACGGACTCGACCTCGCGGCTCGAGGCCACCGGCTCGACCCCGGGCAGGGCGGCGATCGCGGTGGCGGCGGCGCGGAGCGTGCTCCCCCGGTCGCCGAGGTTCGCTCCGAGGGCGACGACGACCCGGTGGGTCATTCTTCTTCCTCGTCCGGCACCGTGGCGCCGCGGGTGCGTCGGATGGTGATCGAGACGTCGGTGAACGGCACGGTGATCGGGGCCTGCGGCTTGTGCACCGTGACCTCGGTCGCGAGTGCGGCTCGGTGGGTCAGCACGGCGGCGGCGATGCGCTCGGCCAGGGTCTCGATCAGGTCGACCGGGTCGCGTTCGATCTCGGCGACGACCTGCTCGGCGAGGACGCCGTAGTGCACGGTGGCGTCGAGGTCGTCACTGCCCGAGGCGGCGCGGGCGTCGAGCTCCACGGCGACGTCGACGACGAAGTCCTGGCCGTCCTCGCGCTCGTGGTCGAAGACGCCGTGGTGTCCGCGGGCGCGGACCCCGGTGAGTCGGATGGTGTCGTTCACGATCGAGCTGCCCTCCAGGCGTCCCAGACGTCGAGCACGGCACGGGTCGGTGCCGGGTCGTGCACGCGCACACCCCACGCGCCGCGTTCGGCGGCGAGCAGGCTGATGGCGGCGGTGGCGAGGTCGCGCTCCCTGGGCGGGGCACCCTCGGGGCTCCCGACACCGTCGAGGAACCGCTTGCGTGAGGCGGCGACGAGCACCGGCAGGCCGATCGAGGCGAAGCGCTCGTAGCCGGCCAGGATCTCCCAGTTCTGCGCGCCGTGCTTGGCGAAGCCGAGGCCCGGGTCGATGACGACCTGCTCCTGCCGGACGCCGAGCACGATGAGTTCGGCGACGCGGAGTTCGACCTCGCGCCGGACCTCCTCGACCGCGTGGGTGTACTCGGCGTTGCGGTACATCCGGTCGCTGTGGCCGCGCCAGTGCATGACGACGAAGCCGACGCCCGTCGACGCCACGACCCGGGCCATGTCCTGGTCGGCGAGTCCGCCGGAGACGTCGTTGACGATGGCGGCACCGAGGTCGACGGCACGTTCGGCCGTCGCGGCGTTCATCGTGTCGACGCTGACCGGGATGCCCTCGGCGACGAGCTGCTGCACGACCGGCAGCACGCGTTCCTGCTCGACCGGCACGGGCACGCGCTCGGAACCGGGGCGGGTGGACTCCCCACCGACGTCGATGACGTCGGCACCGGCCGCGACGAGGTCCCGTGCGTGCTGCACGGCGGCGTCGTAGGCCTGGTGCAGTCCGCCGTCGCTGAACGAGTCGGGCGTGACGTTGAGGATGCCGAGCACCCGGGTGCGCTCCTCGGCCGGACCACCGCGGTCACGGCGACGGCCGGTCACGACCTCCGGCACCGGCTGGGGTGCACGGAGGTCGATCGCGACCGTCGCCGGTTCGGCGGCGGCGGCGCGGGCACGACTCACCTCGGCGAGTCGACGCTCTCGTCGCGTCGGCAGCTCGGTCATGCCGGCCTACGCGGGGGCGATACCCGGGTTGCCGAACGGGCGACGACGGGTCTTCGAGGTCGACTCGGAGTCCGACGGGTCCGCTGCGGTCGAGGCGGCCTTGCCGGGCACGTCGATCGCGGGCAGGTTGCTGACCGGGCGCTTGTCGCTGGAGAGCCACTGCGGGCGCTCCGGCAGCTTGCGGACGTCCTTGAAGATCTCCACGAGCTCCGGGGCGTCGAGCGTCTCCTTCTCGAGGAGCTCGCCGGCCAGGCGGTCGAGGATGTCGCGGTTGTCGTTGAGCACCTGGTAGGCCTCGTCGTGCGCGGCCTCGAGCAGGGCGCGGGTCTCGGCGTCGACCGTCTGCGCGATGGTCTCCGAGTAGTCGCGACCGGTGCCACCGCTCATGTCACGGCCGACGAACGGCTCGCTCGAACCCGACCCGAGCTTCACGGACCCGACGGCCTGGCTCATGCCGTACTCGGTCACCATCTTGCGGGCGGTGCCGGTGGCCTTCTCGATGTCGTTCGAGGCGCCCGTGGTCGGGTCGTGGAACACGATCTCCTCGGCGACGCGACCACCCATGGCGTAGGTGAGCTGGTCGAGGAGCTCGTTGCGGGTGACCGAGTACTTGTCCTCGAGCGGGAGCACCATCGTGTAGCCGAGGGCACGGCCGCGGGGCAGGATGGTGATCTTCGTGACCGGGTCGGTGTGCCGCATCGCCGCTGCCGCCAGGGCGTGGCCGCCCTCGTGGTACGCGGTGATCAGGCGTTCCTGGTCGGACATGATCCGGGTCCGGCGCTGCGGACCGGCCATCACGCGGTCGACGGCCTCGTCGAGGGCACGGTTGTCGATGAGCTGCGCGTTCGAGCGGGCGGTCAGCAGGGCCGCCTCGTTCAGGACGTTCGCCAGGTCGGCACCGGTGAAGCCCGGCGTCTTGCGGGCGAGCAGCTCGAGGTCGACGCTCGCGGCGAGCGGCTTGCCCTTCGCGTGCACCTCGAGGATCTGCTTGCGGCCGGCGAGGCCCGGGGCGTCGACGCCGATCTGGCGGTCGAAACGGCCGGGGCGCAGGAGCGCGGGGTCGAGCACGTCGGGACGGTTCGTCGCGGCGATGAGGATGACGTTCGTCTTGCCGTCGAAGCCGTCCATCTCGACGAGGAGCTGGTTCAGCGTCTGCTCGCGCTCGTCGTTGCCACCGCCGATGCCGGCACCACGGTGACGACCGACGGCGTCGATCTCGTCGATGAAGACGATGGCCGGCGAGTTCGCCTTGGCCTGCTCGAAGAGGTCACGGACACGGCTCGCACCGACACCGACGAACATCTCGACGAAGTCCGAACCGGAGATCGAGTAGAACGGCACGCCGGCTTCACCCGCGACGGCGCGGGCGAGCAGGGTCTTGCCGGTTCCGGGAGGGCCGTAGAGCAGCACGCCCTTCGGGATCTTCGCCCCGACGGCCTGGAACTTCGCGGGCTCCTTGAGGAACTCCTTGATCTCGTGCAGTTCCTCGATCGCCTCGTCGGCACCCGCGACGTCGGCGAACGACACCTGCGGGTTCTCCTTGTTGTTGATCTTGGCCTTCGACTTGCCGAACTGCATGACCTTCGAGCCGCCACCCTGGGCGCTCGAGAGCAGGAACCAGAACAGGGCACCGATGATCAGGAACGGCAGCAGGATGCCGAGCAGCGACAGGAACCAGTTGCCCTGGGCGACGCGGTCGTTGTAGCCGTCCGGCAGGTTGGCGTCGTTGACGGCCTGCACCACCTCTTCGCCGCGGGGCGTGGAGTAGTAGAACTGCTCCTGCTTGTCGCCGTCCTTCAGGACGAGGTCGACCCGCTGCTCGGTGGAGTTGATGGTCGCGGACGAGACCTTGTCATCGGAGAGCTGCTCGAGACCCTTCTGGGTGTCGATCTCTTGGGTGCTGCCCTGGCTGATGACGCTCCAGCCGATGAAGATGCCCGCCAGCGCGATCAGCACGTAGAGGTACGGGCCGCGGAAGATGCGCTTGAAGTTCATGTGATCCGGGCGCGAGTGCCCGACACCTTTCTCTGCCGAAGTTGCGTGCAGGTCAGCATACGGCCGCGATTCTGTGGCGAGAATGGGTGTCCTCTGCGGGCGAACTCACCCCCGGGCCAGAGTCGGCCGAGTGCGACCCGAGCGCGGCGGGCTCCCCGTCAGGAGTAGACGTGCGGAGCGAGGACGCCGACGCCGCGCAGGTTGCGGTAGCGCTCGTCGTAGTCCAGGCCGTAGCCGACCACGAAGGCGTCGGGGATGTCGAAGCCCACGTACTTCACGTCGACCTCGACCTTGGCGGCCTCGGGCTTGCGCAGCAGGGCGACGATCTCGACGCTCGCGGCACCACGGGACTGCAGGTTCTGCTTGAGCCACGACAGGGTCAGACCGGAGTCGATGATGTCCTCGACGATCAGGACATCGCGGCCGTGCAGGTCGGTGTCGAGGTCCTTGAGGATCCGCACCACGCCGGACGACTTCGTGCCGGAGCCGTACGACGACACCGCCATCCAGTCCATCCGCGCCTGCATCTTGAGGTGGCGCGAGAAGTCCGCCATCACCATGACGGCACCCTTGAGCACCCCGACGAGCAGCGGGTCGCGGCCCGCGTAGTCGGCGTCGACGACCGCCGCGAGCTCGGCGAGCTTCTCGTCGATCTGCTCGGAGGTGAAGAGCACTTCGGACAGGTCTGCCTGGACGTCGGAGAGTTCCACCACGCCAGCCTAACCGGCGCTGAACTCGATGCGGTCGCCGGTCCGCGTGGCACGGACGCCCGGCAGGTCGATCGGGCCCTGTCCGCTCCAGTCCGTGACGAGCCGGCAGACCTCGAGCGTCTGCACGCGCGACAGCGTCACCCCGAACTCGCTCTCCACCGCCAGGCGCACGAGTCGCTGCCGGAGTGCCGGCGGGTTCGCCCCGAGCGCCCGCACCGACAGCGAGATGCCCGCCTCGGAGTGCTCGGCGATGTCCTCCGCGATCTCCTCGGCGAAGTGGTCCAGCGCAGCGGAGTCCTCGCGCAGCTGGTCGGCCGTGCGGGCCAGGGCCTCGGGCACCCCGGCACCGAGCTCCCGTTCGAGCACCGGCAGCAGGGTGTTCCGCACCCGCACCCGCGCGTACGCGGGGTCGTCGTTCTGCGGGTCGTGCCACGGCGCGAGCCCCGCTGCAGCGCACGCCTGCCGGGTCACGTGGCGCCGGACCGACAGGAGCGGCCGGCCGTAGGCCGGACCGCCGTCGCGGCGGGCGAGCGGCTGCATGCCGGACAGGCTGTCCGGCCCGCTGCCGCGCAGCAGGCCGAGCAGCACGGTCTCGGCCTGGTCGTCCAGGGTGTGGCCCAGCAGCACCAGGGGTGACCCGGTGGCGGCCGCGACCTCGGCGATCGACGCGTGGCGGGCCTCCCGGGCGGCGCCTTCCGGACCACCGTCGGAGCCGACCGTGACCCTACGGACCGTCACCGGGTCGAGTCCCAGCTCGGATGCCTGCCGGGAGGCGCGGCTCGCGACCGCCTCGGAGCCCGCCTGGAGCGCGTGGTCGACGACCACTGCCCCGGCCCGCAGACCCTGCTTGCCCGCTTCGAACGCGGTGGCCGCAGCGAGGGCGAGGGAGTCCGGTCCGCCGCTCAGTGCGACGAGCACCAGGTCGCCTGCGGCGACCACGCCGTCGTCGACGGCTGCGGCGAGCAGGTCGCGGACCGCCAGGCGGGTCGCGGCGACGGCGGGGTCGAGCCGGGGACGCGGAGAGTTCACCCGGTAACGTTAGCCGCGCTTTCGCAACACACGACAGTCCCCGAAGCAGACACAGGAGCGCAACATGGCCGCGTACGACGTCGTCGTCGAGATCCCCAAGGGCAGCCGCAACAAGTACGAGGTGGACCACGAGACCGGTCGCGTCTACCTCGACCGCGTGCTGTTCACCTCGTTCGTCTACCCCACCGACTACGGGTTCTTCGAGAAGACCCTGGCCGACGACGGTGACCCCGTGGACGCGCTGCTGCTGCTCGAGTTCCCGACGTTCCCCGGCGTCGGCGTCAAGGTCCGCCCCGTCGGCGTCTTCAAGATGAGCGACGAGGCCGGCATCGACGAGAAGGTCCTCGTCGTCCCCGCCAAGGACCCGCGCTGGGCCCACATCCAGGACATCGCGGACGTGCCGGAGCAGACGAAGGCCGAGATCGCGCACTTCTTCGAGCACTACAAGGACCTCGAGCCCAACAAGTGGGTCAAGGCCGAGGGCTGGGGCGACGCAGCCGAGGCCGAGCGCATCGTGCAGGCCGGTCAGGCCGCGTACGTGCCCGGCTCGCACTGACGATCCCCTGACGACGAACGGCGCCCGCTCTCCATCCGGAGGGCGGGCGCCGTTCTGTGGTGCTGCTGTCGCGCGGGGCGTGCGCGGGCCTGGGTGTGCGGGGCGGGGCGTGGGCGGGGCGGGGCGGGGGGGGGCGGCCGGGGGGGGGGGGGGGGGGGGGGGGGGGGGGGGGGGGGGGGGGGGGGGGGGGGGGGGGGGGGGGGGGGGGGGGGGGGGGGGGGGGGGGGGGCGTGGGCGCGCCTAGTGGAAACGGGCGTGCCGGGTGGAAACGGGCGTACCTGGTGGGTTGATCCGTGCAGGTACGCCCGATCTCGCTTGCTACCGCAGCCGCTCTGGGAAAGAACGGGCGCTCCGGGAGCGGGCTACAGGGAACCGCTCGGGCGGGCGACGTACGGCATGAGCTGGTTCGGCAGCCAGATCGCGCGCTCGACGACGCCGACGCCGGGGCGGGCGGCCTCGACCATGGTGCCGTAGCTCGTCACGATCGAGTCGTGGTACGCCCCCGAGGCCGTGCCGTTCGACGAGTAGAACAGGATGTCGCCGGGCTGGCGCTGGGACAGCGGGACGAGGCGGCCGATCGACTTGAAGTAGTTGTACTGCCAGACCACGTTGTGTCCGCCGGTCGCGATGCCCTGCGAGTTGTAGGCCATCATCACGAGGCCGGAGCAGTCCCAGGTGTTCGGGCCGGCGCCGCCGAGGACGTACGCCTCGCCGAGCTGCCCTCGGGCGTAGGAGATCGCGCCGGCGGCCTTCGAGGGGCTGCTCGGGGCCGGAGCGGGCGCGGGCGCCGGTGCCGGAGCAGGCGCAGGTGCCGGCTTGCTCGGCGTGCTGGGGGTGCTCGGCTTGCTCGGGGTGCTCGGCTTCGCGGGGGTGCCGGGGTTCGACGGGGTGCTGGGCTGGGACGGCGTGCTCGGCACCACCGGGGTGGAGGTCCCGCCGCCGGTGCTGCCGGTGCCGCCCGTGTTGCCGGTGTTGCCACCGCTCGTGCCGCCGCCGGTGGCATTCCCGGTGCCGGTGCCGGTGCCGGTGCCGGTGTCGCGCGTCTGCTTCGCGATGGCGGCCGCGGCGGCCTTCGCCTGCTGCGCACTCCAGTACGCGGTCTCCGTCGCGACGCTCGTGCCCTTCAGGTACGCGAGCTGGCGCAGGACCTCGGCCTGCTGGTCCTGTTCCTTCTGCACCCGGGCCTGGGCGCCTGCGGCCACGTCGTTGGCCGTCGCGAAGGTGGTCTTCGTCGCCTCGGTCGCCTTGCTCAGGGCCTTCTCGGCCGCGGACTGCTGGGCGGCCAGGGACTCGACGGTCTTCTGATCGGCGCGTGCCTCGGCCAGGACGGTGGCGGAGCGCTCGGACAGGTGCGACATCGTGCCGACCCGGTAGAGCAGGTCCTTCGAGTCCGACGAGTCCATGAGCATGGTCGTCGACAGGTCACCGCCGCCGGTGCGGGACAACTCGACCACGAGCCCGGCGACCTGGCCGGCCGAGTCGTCCGCCCGGGCCTTCGCACGCTTCGACTGCGCGGACAGGTCGGCGAGGGTGTCCTTCGCCTCCTGCTGCTGCGACGCCGCGAGGGCGTACGCCTGCCCGGCCTGCTGCTCGGCGACACCGGCCTGGTCGGCGGCGTCCTGCAGCGTGCCGAGCCGGTCGCTCAGCTCGTCGACCGTCTGCTGGGCGTCGGCCGCATCGGACTTGGCGGCCTTGACGTCGTCCCAGGACGGACCCGAGGGTGCGGCCTGGGCCGGTCCGGCGATGACGACCGACAGGCCGATGCCGAGCACGGCGATGGTCGCGATCCCGCAGGAGAACGAGCGAGCGGAGGTGGTCATGACGTGGGTCGACGCCTTCTGGTGGCGCTGATGCTCATACCGAGATCCCCCGCGCTGCCATGAAGGGGACCGGGTCGACGGCAGCGCCGTTGATCCGGGTCTCGAAGTGGAGGTGGCACCCGGTCGACCAGCCGGTCGAGCCGATCTTGGCGATCTGCTGTCCCGCGGTGACGTGCTGGCCGGCGGTGACCATGATCCCGCCGTCGACGACGTGGCCGTACGCGGTGGAGATGCCGCCGCCGTTGTCGAGGATGACCTCGTTGCCGTACCCGCCACCGTTGCCGGCGAAGGTGACGGTGCCGTCGTGCGCCGCGTAGATCGGGGCGTAGCAGGCCGGGGCCAGGTCGACTCCGGCGTGCAGGGCGCTGACGTGCGTGTAGGGGTCGACACGGTAGCCGTAGGGGCTGGTCTGGAACCCGCCGGCGGGTCGGACCCACCCGGCCGGGTTGGCGCTGCCGCCACCGGTGCCGCCCTGGCTGGTCGCCGCGGCCTTGGCTGCTGCCTTCGCGGCGGCGGCTGCGAGGCGGGCCTGGCGGGCCTTCTCGGCGGCGACGCCCTTGCGGTAGTCGGCCTCGACGCCGCGCTGCTTCGAGGTGAGCGCGGTCAGCTGTGCCTCGAGCCGGGACTCGTTGTCGTTCTGGGCGTCCACCGCGGTCTGTGCGGCGTCGGCGGCACCCTGGGCCTGCTGCATCTTCGACTGTGCGGCGTCGGCCAGGTCCCCGAGGGCCTGCTTGGCGCGGTCGGCCTTGTCGGCGAGGCCCTGGGCCACACCGCGGTCCTGCGAAGCCTGCGCGTAGATGCCCTCGGACTGCTCGCTGAGCTTCGACATGGCGCCGAGCTCGTAGAGCAGGTCGCCGGAGTCGGACGGGTGCGTGAGGATGTCCGTCGTCACGTCGTCACCGCTGGTGCGACCCAGCTGAGCGGCGAGCTGACCGGCCTGCTCCTCGGACCGAGCGGCGGTCTGCTTGGCCTCATCGGCCTGCGACTGGAACTTCTTCTGCTTGAGCGTCGCCTCGTCGTACTTGTTCTGCGCGGCCTGGTACGCCTCGCCCGCGGCCTGCGCGGCCTTCTGCTTGGCAGCGGCCTCGCTCTTCAGCGACGAGATGAGCGACTTGATCTCGCTGACCTTGGCCTGCTGGGCACTGGTCGACGACTTCGCCTGCTGCACCTCGTCCCAGCTGGGGTAGCTCGCGGCACTGGCGGACGACGCCGGGGCGAGAACCGCGAGCGTGCCGGCGGTGAGCGCGACAGCGACCGCGGCGGCGATCAGGCGGCTGCGGGAGCGGAGGGAGAAGGGAATGGAGGTCGACATGTATCTCGATTTCGTAACAGCGCGGCAAGGCTCACGCACGTAACACTGTTAACAGGTGCAACAGTAACAACACGGGTCGCAGGCTCGACAGCCCCTCGGACGAGGGGTGCGGCCGCCGACGATGCTCGCACCGACAGCATCGGAGACCCGTGCGCTGACGCCGCGACACGCCGGGGATGCACGGTTGGCGGGGTCGGATTTGTGAAACCCGGGGGGCATCCGTATGCTTGTCCATCGGTAGCGCGATGCACTGCTTGCGGCCCTATCGTTTAGTGGCCTAGGACACCGCCCTTTCACGGCGGCAGCACGGGTTCGAATCCCGTTGGGGTCACTCCTTGAGTGAGCGAGCAAGTAGTACTGAACAACACCACAGCAAGACACAACACAACATGGCCCTGTAGCGCAGCTGGTTAGCGTGCCGCCCTGTCACGGCGGAGGTCGCGGGTTCAAGTCCCGTCAGGGTCGCCACGGCTGGATAGCTCAGTTGGTAGAGCGTTCGACTGAAAATCGAAAGGTCCACGGATCGATGCCGTGTCCAGCCACCGGTGAAGGCCCCCTGCTTCGGCAGGGGGCCTTTTCCGTTGTCTGGCCGGTGTGACCTGCTCGCAAGATACCGGTGTTCGCGCATCGAGCCGCGGCATGCGCGTGTTCAACGGGCGAACACCGGTGTTTTGCGGACTGCCTACGCCTCGCGGGTCTTCGGGCTGCTGTCGTTCGTCTTCGCGGGGTCGCGCTCGACCACGGCGCCCAGGGCATCGTCGATCCGCGACAGGAGCTCCGCGGGGATCGTGACGCCGGCAGCGCCCGCGTTGTCGTGCACCTGCTCCGGACGCGACGCCCCGATGATCGCCGAAGCGACGTTCTCGTTCTGCAGGACCCAGGCGACCGCGAGCTGCGCCATCGACAGGTCGAGCTCGTCGGCGACCGGCTGCAGCTCCTGCACCGAGGACAGCACCTCGTCGCGCATGAACCGCTTGATCATGTCCGCGCCGCCCTTGTCGTCGGTTGCACGCGAGCCCTCGGGCAGCGGCTGACCCGGCTTGTACTTGCCGGTGAGCACACCCTGGGCGATCGGTGACCAGACGATCTGCGAGATGCCGAGTTCCTTCGAGGTGGGGACGACCTCGTCCTCGATGACCCGCCACAGCGCCGAGTACTGCGGCTGGTTCGAGATGAGCTGGAAGCCGAGGTCCTTCGCGAGCGCAGCGCCGGCCCGCAGCTGGTCCGCGGTCCACTCGCTGACGCCGACGTACAGGACCTTGCCCTGGCGCACGATGTCCGCGAAGGCCTGCATCGTCTCTTCGAGCGGGGTCTCGTGGTCGTAGCGGTGCGCCTGGTACAGGTCGACGTAGTCCGTCTGCAGCCGCTGCAGCGAGCCGTCGATCGACTCGAGGATGTGCTTGCGGGACAGCCCGGTGTCGTTGTGGCCCTTCGGACCGGTCGGCCCGAACACCTTCGTGGCGATCTCGAGGGACTGGCGCCGCTCTCCCTTGAGCGCTTCGCCGAGGACCGTCTCGGCGCCGGTGTTGGCGTAGACGTCGGCGGTGTCGAACGTCGAGATGCCGACCTCGAGGGCGGCCTTGACGCAGGCGATCGCCGCGTCGTTCTCGACCTGGGATGCGTGGGTGAGCCAGTTGCCGTAGGTGATCTCGGAGACCTTGAGGCCCGAGTTGCCGAGGTAGCGGTACTCCATGTGCGTGTCACTCCTGTCGTGGGGCGCGTCGGTGCGACCCGAACCGTGACGGTAGTCCCGTCGCCCCCAGGAGCACTCGGCCTGCGAGTGCACGTCTGTACGCTGATGTTTCAGAGACGATCGAAACAGACGAAACCCCGGCGATGTGGCCTGAGCCAGGGATCGTTCCGGGGTCTTCGTGAACAACGTTAGCAGGCGAGGCGGGATGCAGGAAGACGAGCTCGAGCGGCTCATCACAGCCGATCGGCTCCGTTCGTACGCAGGGCGGACGGGGTCGTCGACTGAAGCACTGCGGCTCTACGAGTGGAACATGCGAGCCGCGGCGGCAGTCATGGAGCTCACCGGCGTCGTCGAGGTGTTCGCTCGCAATGCGCTCGACCGTGAACTCTGCGCGTGGGCATCGAGCCGCACCGGGCCGCCCTGGTTCGACATCGCACCACTCGACAGCCGCGGGCGTGCCGACCTCGCGAAGGCACGGGCACGGGCGGGTCGAGAAGGTCGACGTCCCGAAGTACACGGACGGGTCATCGCGGAGCTCAGCTTCGGGTTCTGGCGGTACCTCGTCGAATCGCGGTACCACACCTCGCTCTGGGTGCCTGGCCTGCATCGAGCCTTTCCGCACGGGCCGGACAACCTGCGCATCCGACGGAGCGAGGTGGCGCGACGGCTCCAGCAGCTGCACTTCGTGCGGAACCGCGCCGCGCACCACGAACCCATCCACGCGCGGAACCTGCAGCGGGACCACGACTTCGCACTCGAACTGCTCGGCTGGATCAGTCCACACGCGGCGTCCTGGGCTGAGGGCACCACTTCGATCGAAGCCGTGCTCCGTGCCCGCCCCGACGGGTAGGTGCAGGATCGAAAGGGTTGCGGCACGGAGCGGTGCCGCCGGAAGCGAGGGAGCATCCATGACCGGAGCGAGCGTGTTGTTCATCGGCGGGAGCGGCGTGATCAGCGCCGCCTGCGTCCGGGAAGCCGTCGAGCAGGGGTTCGACGTGACCGTGCTCAACCGGGGGACCACCGGGGGCAGGCCGATCCCGGAGGGTGTGACGCGCCTCCAGGCCGACGTGTCGGACCGCAGCGCACTGGCGGACGCACTCGGCGACCAGCGCTTCGACGTGGTCGTGAACTGGATCGCCTTCACGCCGGACCAGGTGCAGGCCGACGTCGACTTCTTCGCCGGGCGGACACGGCAGTACGTCTTCATCAGCTCGGCCTCGGCGTACCAGACGCCGGCAACGCACCTGCCGATCACCGAGTCGACGCCGCTGAAGAACCCGTACTGGCAGTACTCGCGCGACAAGATCGCGTGCGAGGAGCTGCTGATGGAGGCGTACCGGGAGCAGGACTTCCCGGTGACGATCGTGCGGCCGTCGCACACCTACGACGAGACGAAGCTGCCGCTGACCGGCGGCTGGACCGCGGTCGCTCGGATGCGTGCCGGCAAGCCGGTCATCATCACCGGCGACGGCACCTCGCTGTGGACCCTGACGCACAGCCGCGACTTCGCGGTCGGGTTCACGGGGCTGCTCGACCGGGCCGAGGCGATCGGTGAGCCCTTCACGATCACGAGCGACGAAGCCCCGACGTGGAACGCCATCGCGCACGAGATCGCGGCGGCGGCCGGGGTCGAGGACCTGCGGATCGTGCACGTGCCGGCGGAAGCGATCAACGCGGTGGACCCCGAGTGGGGCGCGGCGCTGCTCGGCGACAAGGCGAACAGCTCGGTCTTCGACAACAGCAAGGTCCGGTCGCTCGTGCCGTGGTACCGGCCGCGCACGACCTACCGGCAGGGTGTCCGCGAGGTCATCGCCTGGTACGAGGCGCACCCCGAGGAGCAGGTCGTCGACGAGCGGCTCGATGCCCTGATGGACGAGCTGGCGGCGCGCTGGGCCGTGTGAGCCGCGCTTGGTGAGCAGAAATGGTCGGGTGCCGTGTGGCGACCCGACCATTTCTGCTCACGAAACTCGCGAAGCGCGTGCGCCCGTCAGGCCCGCGCGGCCAGCACGTCGGCCAGGGTTCCGATCGCGAAGCGCAGCTCGTCGTCGGTGACGACCAGGGGCGGCGCGAAGCGGATCGTCGACCCGTGGGTGTCCTTCACCAGGAGCCCGCGGTCGGCGAGGTCCTTCGAGATCGCCTTGCCGGTGCCGAGCGCGGGGTCGATGTCGATCCCTGCCCAGAGTCCTGCGACCCGGTGCGAGACGACACCCTTGCCGAGCAGGTCGTCGAGCAGGCCGCGCAACAGCGGTTCGCCGTCGAGTGCCCGCTGCTGGAACGTGCCCTCCCCGAGCATCGCCACGACTTCGGCGCCGACGGCTGCGGCGAGCGGGTTGCCGCCGAAGGTCGATCCGTGTTCGCCGGGGCGCAGGACGCCCAGGACATCGCGCGAGCCCACCACCGCGGACACCGGCACGATGCCGCCACCGAGCGCCTTGCCGAGCGTGATCAGGTCGGGACGCACCCCGACGCGCTGCACCGCCAGCGTGTGTCCCGTGCGACCGAGGCCGGACTGGATCTCGTCGGCGATGAACAGCGCACCGAACTCGTCACAGACCGCGCGGACGTCAGGAAGGTAGGACTCCGGCGGGATGACCACGCCGCCCTCGCCCTGGATCGGCTCGAGCAGCACGGCGACGACGGTCTCGTCCATCGCCTCGCGCAGGGCCGCAGCGTCGCCGTACGGCACCGTGCGGAAGCCCGGCGTGAACGGCCCGAAGTCGTCGTGGGCCGAGGGGTCGTCGGAGAACGAGATGATCGTGGTGGTGCGGCCGTGGAAGTTGCCGGACGCGACGATGATCGTCGCCCGCTCGGCCGGCACGCCCTTGACGCGGTAGCCCCAGGCGCGGGACACCTTGATCGCGGACTCGACGGCCTCGGCACCGGTGTTCATCGGCAGGACCATCTCGGTCTCCGTCAACGCCGCCAGTGCTGCGGCGAACGGCCCGAGCTGGTCGTTCACGAACGCGCGGCTCGTGAGCGTCACGCGGTCGAGCTGCGCCCGTGCGGCGTCGAGCAGCCGCGGGTTGCCGTGACCGAAGTTCACCGCCGAGTACGCGGCGAGGCCGTCCAGGTACTGCTTGCCGTCGACGTCGGTGACGGTCGCTCCCTGACCCGACGCGATGACGACGGGCAGCGGGCTGTAGTTGTGCGCGAGGGCGCGGTCCTCGACGGCGAGCGCCGCCGCGGTGTTGATCCCGAGCGACGCTGCCGCCGACATCAGCTGACCCCGAGCGAACGCGCGACCGAGTTGCCGGTGCCGACCGGGTGCAGGTCGAGGGTGCAGCACTTCACGCCGCCACCGCCGAGCAGCAGCTCGGACAGGTCGACGCCGATCGGGTTGTAACCCTTCTCGCGCAGCTGCTCGGCGAACCGAACAGCCCGGGCGGCGATCACGACGTTGTACCCGTCGGAGTAGGAGTTCAGGCCGAGGATCGCGGCGTCTTCTTCGGTGGCGATGATCGCGTCCGGGAAGCGCTCGCGCAGGATCGCCAGCGACGGCTCGTCGAAGGCGCTCTCCAGGTACGCGATGTTGCTCGTCCCGTCGACGGCGGGCTCGGGGTCGAGCACGGCGATGGCGGTGTCGAGGTGGTAGAAGCTCGGGTTGATGAGCTTGAGCGTGACGACCTCGCGGCCGTAGATCTTCGCGAGCTCGTCGTGCGAGGTGCTGTCCGACCGGAAGCCGGTGCCGGCGAAGATGGTGTCCCCGATGAGCAGGAAGTCGCCCTCGCCCTCGTTGGTCTGCTCCGGCTCGGCGACGGTCAGACCGGTCTGGCGGAACCAGTCCATGTACGCGGGGCCCTCGGGCTGGCGCTCGGGGTACTGGAACTTCGCGCCGTACGCGATGCCGTCGAGGACGAACCCGCCGTTGGCCGCGTAGACCATGTCCGGCAGGCCGTCGATCGGGTCGATGTACGAGATGTCGAAGCCGAGCTGCTCGTAGACGGCGACGAGCGACTCCCACTGCTCGACGGCCTTCGACGTGTCGGTCGGCTCCTCCGGGTGCATCCACGGGTTGATCCGGTAGCTCACCGTGTAGAAGTCCGGCTTGCACATCAGGATCGTGCGCTTGGTGGCGACACGGGCCGGGGTGGCGACGGACTCGGGGGCGGGTGCGGTGTTCGACATCAGTCCTCCTGGAAGGGACCGGGGCCCGAGCCTGCCAGGAACCGAAACGGAACGAGGAGAAGAGCTCCGGTGAGATGCAGGCTCACTCACCGCAGCGGACCAGGTCGACGCCGAGTCGATCCTTCCACAGACTCACCGCAGCGGAACAGTGACACTCAAGCATCGACGCCGAGTCGGTCCTGGCACAGACCGTCCACCGAGTGCAGTCCCCCGCCTGCGGGACCGTGACACCCGTTCGGGTGACGCACATTTCGTGCGCGAGACCCACCAGCCTCGCAACAAGTCCGCGTACGATGGGGACAAATGGATACGCTCGACCACCGCATCCTGGATCAGCTCCGGGACAACGCCCGCGCCGGCTACGGCGACATCGGGTCGGTGGTCGGACTCTCGGCCTCGGCCGTCAAGCGCCGTGTCGACCGGCTGGTCGGTGACGGCGTCATCCAGGGCTTCACGATCAAGGTCGACCCCGCCGTCGAGGACCGCGGCACCGAGGCCTGGGTCGAGCTCTACTGCCGCGGCACCGTCTCGCCAGACGAGCTGCGCGCCCTGCTCGACACCGTCCCCGAGGTCATCGACGCCGGCACGGTCACCGGCAGCGCCGACGCCGTCGTGCACATGCGCTCGAAGGACCTGTCCGCGCTCGAGGAGGCGCTCGACAAGGTCCGCCTCGCACCCCAGGTCGACCACACCCGCTCCGCGATCGTGCTCTCCAAGCTCGTCAGTCGAGAGACCGCGTAACGTCCCACGCATGGGACGGAAGACGGTCTGGAGGCGCGACTCGGCACCCACGGGATCGCGTCCGGCCCGGCAGCTGGTCACCGCTGCGGGCCTCGCCTACGTCGCGAACTGCCTGTGGGGCACCGCGGTCGCCGTGCGGCTGATCCGCACGAAGAAGCTCCGCGTCGTGCACCACGGGCTGTTCGTCGTGACCGCGACCCTGACCGGCGTCGCCGCGACGACCCCCGCGTGGACGCGCGACCGGACCGCACTGTTCCTGCTGCCGGCACTCGTGCCCCTGGCCGTCGCTCCACGCACCAACCCGCGCTCCGGAGCACACTGGAAGGTCGCGGTCGCCGCCGCACCGTCCTACCTGGGGGCCGTGCTCGCTCGCAGGCGATCAGAGAGGTGAGCAGTGGAGCTGTTCGAGGCCATCCGACGACGACGCACGACGAACGGGCCGTTCCTGCCCGATCCGGTGTCGGACGAGCACCAGCGGCTGCTCATGGAGCTCGCCGGCCGGGCGCCGTCGCAGCTCAACAGCCAGCCGTGGCGCTTCGTGCTGATCGAGGAGCGCCAGACGATCGACCGCGTCGCCGAGATCAGCGGCAGCTCGATGACCCGCACGATGGCCGAGGGCACGTTCTTCCAGCGGTACAAGCCGTACTTCCGGTTCTCGAAGGCCGAGATGGACGAGCGGCGCGACGGCATGCTGTTCGACAAGCTCCCCGGGCCGCTGCGGCCGTTCACGAAGCAGGTGTTCACGAAGCGCGGGCAGCTGCTCATGAACACGCTCCGGGTGCCGCAGACCCTGGGTGAGGAGAACCGGAAGCTCGTCGCCGGGTCGCCGCTGCTGCTCGGCGTGCTGCTCGACCGCCACGAGTACCGGAAGGAGGAGCTGTCCGGCTTCTACTCGGTGTTCAGCATGGGCGCGGCGATGGAGAACATCTGGCTCGCGACGACCGAGCTCGGCCTGGGGATCCAGTTCGTGTCCTTCCCGATGGAGACCCCCGGCGCGTGGGAGGAGATCGAGGGACTGCTCCGCGTGCCCGAGTCGCTCGAGCTGATGGCCGTCTACCGGATCGGGTACCTGCCCCCGGAACGACGACGCCCGGCCATCGACTGGACGTCGAGCGAGCGGAAGCGTCCCTCGCAGTACGTGTTCCGCGGCACCTGCGACACCCCGCAGCGCGGGTGGGACGACGCACCCGTCGCAGCCCACATCGAACCGGAGGCGACCACATCGTGACCGACACCCGACCCACCCACGTGACCCCGGGCCTCCAGGCCGTTGCCCCCGGCCTGCCGGGCCGCCCCTGGATCTCGCAGGACTGGCTCGACGTCGTCTTCGTGCACTGGCGCGTCGACGTGTCGGCGGTGGCCCCGCTGCTGCCGGCCGGCACCCGGCCCGACACGATGGCGCTCGACGGCACCGACGACGGGGTGACCACCTGGGTGGGCCTCATCGCGTTCCGGTTCGAGGACACGCGGTTCCCGCCGTTCTCGACCGGGAGCATCGGCGACTTCGTCGAGCTGAACGTCCGCGTCTACACGGTCGACGAGCAGGCGCAGCGCGGGGTGGTGTTCCTGTCGCTCGACGCCGGCAAGCTCCTGCCGACCATCGGCGCACGCGTCGCGACCGGGCTGCCGTACCGGTGGGCGGTCGCGGAGTCGCGCAGCGGTGACGGCCGCGTGGGGTACGCGATGCGGCGGCACGGCACCCACCTGCGGTCGATGCTCGACGTCCGTGTGGGCGAGGTGCTCGACGAGCCGGGGCCGCTCGAGACGTTCCTGACGGCGCGGTGGGGCATGCACGTGCACCGGGCCGGACGGACGCGGTTCTGGCCGAACGAGCACGAGTCGTGGCCGTTGCACCGGGCCTCGGTGGTGTCGCTGCGGGACGACCTGGTCGGCGCCGCCGGGCTGCCCTTCGGGCTGACCGAGCTCGAGCCGGACTCGGTGCTCTACTCGCCGGGGGTCACGACGCGGTTCGGTCGGGGACGCTGAGGCCGGACGACGTCAGTCGTGGGGTGACCGACGCGCGACGACGAACTGATGGACGGCCATCACGGCGCTGATCACCGCGAAGGCAGCGCCGAACGTCCAGGTCGTGCTCCGGAAGTCCGGAAGATCGGCGAGCGTGCGGCCGAGGACCGCGAGGACACCGCACCATGCGGCGACGGCGAGTGCTGTCCACGCGACGACGAGGCGGTCGATCCGCGGCACGGAGCGAGCGAAGCGGAACGCCGTCGGGACGCCGGCGATCGCACCGAACAGGGCGCCGAAGGGGAACCCGACGGTCAGGGTGGTGACCGACACGATGCCGACGCTCACGACCGCGACGACCACGCGGGTGACGTGGGACCGCCACGAGGCTCCGCGGGTCTGCTCGACGTACGCGCGCCGACCCGTCACGAACAGGGCAACTGCGCCGACGGTCGTCACCACTGCGGCGGACACCCCGACGACGAGCGCCAACGCACCACCGAAGGCGATCCCGAAGACGACGTGTGCGGCGGCGAGGAGCAGCGCGAGGACCGGGTACGTCCAGACCTCGAGCGGCCGGGTCGGTGTGTTGAGCACCCAACCGGGCGGCGCCTCCTCTGCGGGGTCGTCGGTATCGGGGTCTCGGGTCTCCACCTGGCCATGATGTCCGATCGGTGCGTGCGTCGTTCGGAACGGCAACGTCGGGGGACAGCGGCTGAGTGGTGCACGGCCGACCGCAGGTACAAGGGAGCCATGACTCGAGTGGCAGTGGTGACCGGTGGATCCGCAGGACTGGGACGGGCGACCGTGCGGGAGCTCGCCGCACGGGGGTGGGACGTGGCCGTCCTGGCCCGCGGGCAAGAAGGGGTCGACGCCGCCGTCGCCGAGGTCGAGGCCGCCGGGCGCCGCGGCCTGGCCCTGGTCGCCGACGTCTCCGACCGCGACGCCGTCGAGGCTGCGGCCGACCGGGTCGAGCAGGAGCTCGGACCGATCGACCTGTGGGTGAACGGCGTGATGGTCGGGGTGTTCGGGAAGTTCCTCGACACCGACCCGGAGGACTTCGAGCGGGCGCTGCACGTGACCTACCTCGGCTTCGTGAACGGCACCCGGTCGGCGCTGTCGCGGATGGTGCCCCGCGGTCGTGGGCACGTCATCCAGGTCGGTTCGGCGCTCGGGTTCCGCGGGATCCCGCTGCAGGCCGCGTACTGCGGCGCGAAGCACGCGATCGTCGGGTTCACCGAGTCGGTCGTCTCCGAGCTGCGCGAACAGGGCAGCAAGGTCAAGGTGTCCCGCGTGGACATGCCCGCGCTCAACACGATCCAGTTCCAGTGGGTGAAGTCGAAGCTGCCGCACCACCCGCAGCCGGTCGCCCCGATCTACCAGCCCGAGGTCGGTGCCCGGGCCATCGCCGCCGTCGCCGAACGACCGCGCAGCCGCACCTGGGTGGGCGAGTCCACTGTCTACACGATCCTCGGCAACCGGATCAGCGGACGCTTCGCCGACTGGTACGCCGCCAAGACCCTGGTCGACGGGCAGCAGGCACCGGACAAGGACGGCCTCGAGATGCGGGACAACCTGTACGAGCCGGTGCCGGGCGACCACGGTGCGCACGGCGTCTTCGACGAGTCCGCACACGCCTGGTCGCCGCAGACCTGGTGGGTGGAGCACCGCCGGGTCGGCAACGGCATCATCGGGGCGGTGCTCGGCGCGGCCGGTGCCGCTGCACTCGTCTCGGGACGCCGACGATGAGCCGCCGGTCGTCGACAGTGAACGGGGCAGCCGTCGTCGAGCTGGCCCGTGCCGGGCTCGGCCTGTGGCACCTGAGCCGTGCGGCCCGAGGGTCGGACCAGGCCGTGCTGCACGGCGTGCTCGGGGTCCGACAGCTCGCACAGGCTGCGCTCGTCGCGCGGGCTGGTTCCGGCAACGCGCACACCCTGAGCGCCGTCGTGGACGCCCTGCACGGCGCGACGATGGTGCCGTTGGCCGTCGCCGATCCCCGTCGACGCCGGTTCGCGCTCGACCAGTTCTGGGTCGCCGCGGTGCTCGCGGTCGCCGAGGCAACGGTCGTCGGTCGCGGCGGTCGTCGCTGACTCCTGTCGGGGGTGCTCGGTAGCGTCCCCGCCATGAGCACGATCTACTCCGTCGCGTCCTCGCTGGACGGCTTCGTCGCTGCACCCGACGACGACCTCGACTGGCTGCTGCAGTTCGGGTTCGAGCCGTTCCAGGAGCACCACGACCGGTTCTTCGCCGGCGTCGGGGCGATCGCGATGGGGTCGACGACGTACGAGTGGCTGCTCGAGCACGACGACACGTGGGCGTACCCGGACCTGGCGACCTGGGTGTTCACCACGCGAGACCTTCCGGTGCCCGACGGTGCCGACGTGCGCTTCGTCTCGGGTGAGGTCGGCGACCACCAGGCCGACCTCGAGCGCGTGGCCGACGGCCGCGACGTCTGGGTCGTCGGCGGCGGACTGCTCGCGGCGCAGTACCAGCAGGCGGGCATCCTCGACGAGCTGCGGGTCACCGTGATGCCGGTCGCGCTCGGCGGCGGAGCTCCCCTTCTGCCGGTCGCCGCACCGACCCCGGTGTTCGAGCTCGTCGGCACCACGCAGTTCGACGGCGGGGCGGTCGAGCTCCACTACCGTTCCGCAGCAACCGCGGCGTAGCGTCCGGAGCATGAGCGACAACGAGCAGACCGAGCCCGTCATGGACGGTGCCACCGATGCCACGAACCACGAGAAGCTGCAGGGCCTGATCGAGCAGGTCGACCACGACCACGCCGGTGAGGGTGCCGGCGCGATGGCCGACCACCTGCGCGACCGCATGGACGAGACCGGCGTCGAGGACGAAGAAGCGGGTGACGCCGAGGACTGATCCTCGGGGCACTTCGTGAGCAGAAGAGGTCGGGTTCCCACACGGGACCCGACCTCTTCTGCTCACCAAGCGGAAGCGCCTACACGCGCAACTCGGAGAAGTCGCTGTCGACGTCGCCGAACCGGTGCGCCGTGATCGACACCGACTGCTCGCGCAGGTACGGCAGCATCTCGATCACGCCGGCCTCGACCACGGGGGCGTCGTGGATCGCGACGTCGATGCTCGCACCCAGGGCTTCTTCGAGGGCGAGCGGGTCACCACCGAGCAACCGGATCCGGGCACCGGGACCACCGAACGCCGTGTGCGCCGGGCGGTCCTGCCCCTGTGACAGCACGGCCTCGAGCGCGTCGACGGGCTGGTCGTCCTGGTCGGTGGACCAGTCCGCCTGGAACACGGCCCCCGACGACGCGCGGGCGTGGAACTCCTGGTCGGACTCCACCAGGTGGTCGACGACGTCGAGCGGCGACCGGTTCCCCGCCAGCAGCTGCGTGAGCGGGCCGGGCAACGGCCGAGCCGTGCTGAGCAGGACGTGCGCACGTGCCGAGGTCGCGGCGACGAGCGTCCGGACGAGGTCCACGGTCGAGGCGTCCTCGGCCTGGCGCACGATGACGGACTGGGGGCGGTGGCGCAGCACGTTCCGCTGCACCACGAGCCCGGACAGGTCCCGTGACCGGAAGAGGGTCTCCCGTGCGTGCACGTCGCTCAGGGCCCCGGCGCGGACGCGGTCGAACTCCTCGAACGACAGACCGCTGCGTGCGGCCTCGATCACCGCGGTGACGCGCGGGGGCAGGCCGTGCAGCTGGATGCTCTTGTGCACGGTGCGGGGCGTGGGCAGCCAGCGGCCGAGGGTCGCGACGTACATGGGCCCGCCGGCCTTGGTGCCGGTGCCGACCGAGGAGCCCTTCCAGCCGCCGAACGGCTGGCGTCCCACGACGGCACCGGTGATGCCGCGGTTGACGGAGAGGTTGCCGGCGCGGACGCGGGCGAGCCACTCGGACACCTCGTCGACGTCGAGCGAGTGGATGCCCGCCGTGAGCCCGAAGTCGGTGCCGTTCTGGATGGCGATGGCCTGTTCGAGGGTCTCGGCGCGCATGATGCCGAGCACCGGGCCGGAGTACTCGGTCTGGTGGAAGTCGCTGCCGGGTCGGACGCCGTCGCGGATGCCCGGTGACCAGAGGCGGCCGGAGTCGTCGACCGCCTCGGGCTGCACGAGCCAGGACTCCCCCGGGCCGAGCTCAGTCAGACCCTGGCGGAGCCTGCCCTGCGGTTCGGCGATGAGCGGGCCGACCTGCGCCGTGGGGTCGTCCGGCCACGCGACCCGGAGCGTGCAGGTGGCGTCGACGAGCTGCCGCTGGAAGCGCTCGCTCTCACCCACGGACCCGACCAGGATCACGAGGGACGCCGCCGAGCACTGCTGCCCGGCGTGCCCGAAGGCGGACTGCACGATGTCCTGCACCGCCAGGTCGAGGTCGGCGCTCGGCGTGACGACGATGGCGTTCTTGCCGCTCGTCCCGGCGGTGAGCGGCAGCCCCGCACGCCACCAGCGGAACGAGCGGGCGGTGTCGGACGAGCCGGTCAGGATGATGCGGTCGACCGTGGGGTGGCCGATGAGGTCGCGGCCGAGTTCGTCCTCGGCCAGGTCGACGAGCTGCAGCAGCGAGTGCGGCACCCCGGCGTCCCAGAGCACGTCGGCGAGTACGGCGCCGGAGCGCTTCGCCTCGGGCGCGGGCTTGAGCACGACACCGCTGCCCGCGGCGAGCGCCGCCAGCACGCCACCGGCGGGGATCGCGACGGGGGAGCTCCACGGCGGCACGACGACGGTCAGCCGCGGCGGCACGTACTGCGCGCCCTCGATGTCCCCGAGGCGGCGGGCGCTCTCGGCGTAGTAGTGGGCGGCGTCGACGGCCTCGGTCACCTCGGCGTCGGCCTCGGCGAAGGTCGTGCCCGTCTCGGCGGCCATCACCTCGATCAGGTCGGCACGGCGGGTCTCGAGTTCGTGCCCGATGAGGTCGAGGAGCTCGGCACGGTCGGACGGGTCCTGCCGCCCCCAGTTCACGCCGGCCTGGGCGGTGCGCGCCATGATCCGCTCGAGCTTGGAGCGGTCGGCGACCTTCGCACCGCGGATCGTCTGCGCGCCGAGCTGCGAGCGCGGCACCCGGCGCAGGACGTCGAGCGCCCAGGCCCGGTTCGCAGCGACGGACGGGTCGGTGTCGGGGGCGTTGCGGAACGCGTCGCGCAGGACGGGTTCGCCGAGGGCACGGTGGCGGTCCTGCGTGCGGTGGGTGGCGGGGACGGGCTCGTCGAGTGCGGCGACGGACGCCAGGAACCGGCTGTGCTCCCGCTCGAAGACGCTGGCATCGTGGTCGATGTCGGACGCGGCGGCGATGAAGTTCTCGGGGCTCGCGCTCTCCTGCAGGCGACGAGCCAGGTACGCGATGGCCGAGTCGAACTCGTCCGGCTGCACGACGGGCGTGTAGAGCAGGATCTGCCCGACGTCGGCCCGGACGGCCTGGGCGTGGGTGGACGCCATGCCGAGCAGCATCTCGACGTCGACGGCGTCGGTGACCCCGCGGCGCTGGGCGAGCACCCACGCGGTGGCGAGGTCGAACAGGTTGTGCCCGGCGACCCCGATCCGCACGGCGTCGGTGCGCTCCGGCGTCAGTGCGGCGTCGAGCAGCCGCAGGTACGCGGTGTCGGTCTCCCGCTTGCTGCCCCAGGTGGCGAGGGGCCACCCGTGCAGGATCGCGTCGACGTGCTCCATGGCGAGGTTCGCGCCCTTGACGAGCCGCACCGTGATCGGGGCACCGCCGCGCGCCCGGCGTTCCTGCGCCCACGCCGTCAGCGCGTCGAGCGCTCCCGCTGCGTCGGGCAGGTAGGCCTGCAGCACGATGCCGGCCGGCAGGTCGGCGAACTCGTCACGGTCGAGCAGCGCCCGGAACACGGCGAGGGTGACGTCGAGGTCGCGGTACTCCTCGATGTCGAGGTTGATGAACTTGGCCGGGCGTCCGGCGGCCGTCGGCGCCGCGGCCAGGCGGTAGAGCGGGACGAGCCGGTCGACGACGCGCTCGACCGTCTGGTCGAAGGCCCACGGCGAGGTCTGCGGCACGACGGCACTCACCTTGATCGACACGTGGTCGACGTCGTCGCGGGCGAGCAGGTCCATGGTGCCCTGCAGGCGTCGGTCGCTCTCGGCGCTGCCGAGGACGGCTTCGCCGAGCAGGTTCACGTTCAGTCGCGTGCCCGGACCGCGGACCTTGGCGAGGGCCGGTCCGAGCTTGCTCGTGCTCGCGTCGATGACCAGGTGCCCGGTCATCCGGCGCAGGATCCGGCGCGCGGTCGGGATCACGGCCCACGGCGCCATGGTGGCGAACCCACCGCCGAGCGTCACCGCGCCGCGCAGGTACCAGGCGAGGAAGTCGGGGACGTCACGGCTCAGCTGCTCGAGGTTGCGAGCGGCGACCCGGGGGTCTTCGGGGCGGATGACCTTGTCCACGAACCCGCGGGTGAAGTCGAGGCCCTGTTCGTCGCGCAGGACCTCGGCCAGACGGACCGCACCCGGGTCGGGCTTCACCCCGGCGGACGCCGCCAGCCACCGGCGCACGAGCGCGACGGCGTCATCGGTGGTGTCCTGGAGGCGAGCGCTCGGCATCCCCCGATCGTATGCCGCACGTCCGACGCGACCTCGGAGCACGCCGTGCGTCGGCCAGGAGTCATCCGAGCGGATGAAAGGGCTGGCGTCGCGGTCCGATCGTCCGCCCGGTGGATACGCTGGTCGGCATGTCGACGGAGGGCAACGGTGGCCACGACTGGGCCACCTGGGACGCGTACCACGACGCCTGGCGACGACTCGACCGGGCGCTCGACCGGGCCGTCCAGGCGGGCGCCGGCATCTCCGTCCCCGAGTTCGAGATCCTGATCGGCCTGCACCGCGACCCCGACCACCGTCTGCGTGTCCGGGACATCGCCGCGGGGATCGGCTGGGAGAAGTCGCGGGTCAGCCACCAGGTCACCCGGATGGTCTCCCGCGGCCTGGTCGAGCGGGCGGACTGCCCGAGCGACGCCCGCGGCAGCTGGGTGGTGATGACCGCGGACGGCCGTCGTGCGGTGCTCGCCGGCATCCGCGCGCACACCGGTGCGCTCGAGGACCTGTTCTGGAGGCCCGTGGGGACCGACGCCGAGACGCTGCGGTCCGTCAGTGCGCGCGTCCAGGACGCCATCGGCCCCGACGACGCCTCGGACGAGGCCGACGTCGGCTAGAGCGTGACGACGGCGAGCGCGCCGCGCTCACCGCGCAGCCGGACCTGCACGCTCTTGATCTCGTCCCTCGGGATGTCCGTCGACGCCGACAGTCCGCGCGCATCGGCACCGGCAGCCGTCCACGAGCCCACGGTCTTCGTCGAGCCGTCGGTCCGGACGACGACGAGGTCGTAGAGGATCGACCCGTCCGGCGACCACTCCTTGCCGCCGTACGAGCACCCCCAGTCGAAGCGGGTGCCCCACTGCTCGCCGCTGATGGCGAGCTGGACGTCGAGTCCCTGCACGCCGGTCATGTCGTACCGGTCGGCGGTGGCGGCTGCGGTCGGAGCGGCACCGGCCTGCACCGTGGTGCGCTCCCCCGCGGCGCCGACCGCGAGCCCGCCCAGGACGGCGGCGACCACCGCGAGCCCCGCGGTTGCGGCGACCCAGACCCGGCGACGGCGGCGACGGTGTCGGACGCGGTGCGCGACGGAGGCGAGGTCGCTCTCGGAACGGGTGTCGGGCCTCCCGTCCGGTTCTGCGATCTCGATCGCCTGGTCGGCGGGCAGCTTGCCGAGCAGTCCCGGCAGACCGACCAGCTCTGCGACGGCGGCCGCACAGCGGTCGCACGTCTCGAGGTGCCGTTCGTACTCCAGGCGCTCGCTCGCCGGGAGCGACCCGAGGACGTACGCCGCATCCCACTCCGCGTACTTGTCGTCGCTCATCGGGTCACTCCTCGTTCCTGCAGTGCGAGCCGCAGGGCTCGCAGCCCGTAGTGCAGCCGCGACTTGGCGGTGCCCTCCGGGATGTCGTGTCGTCGTGCGATCTCCGGCACCGTGTGCCCGAGCCAGTACGCGTCCACCACCACGCGACGGTGGTCCGGGCTCAGCGACGCGAGTGCGTCGGCGACCACGATCCGGTCCAGCACGGCGTCCGTGCTGTCCGACTCGATCCGTTCGACCTGGTGCTCGGTGCCGTGCTCACGGCGGTTGCGGGCCGACCGTGCGTCGTCGACCACCAGGTTGCGCGCCACCGTGAAGAGCCACGCCCGTGCGCTGTCGGGTGCCCGTTCGAGCACGGCCGGGCGCTGCCAGGCGCGGACCATCGTCTCCTGCACGACGTCCTCGACCGTCGAGCCGTCCCGCGTGAGGTGCCGGACGTACCGCGTGAGCGCGTCACCGTGCTCGCGGTACAGCGTCGCGAGCAGCTCGTCCGCGGAACGACTCGTCACGGTCACTTCCCGAGGTCGAGGGAGAACTCGACGGAGCCCTTCCCGTCCACGGTGACGAAGCCGAGCGAGGGGGCCTTCACGCCGTAGTCGGCGAAGGTGATCGGCACGGTGCCGGCGACCTGGACGGTCCCGCCCTTGCCGACCGCGACCTGGGCGTCGGCCGTGACCGGCTTCTCGACGCCGTGCAGGTCCATCGTGCCGGTCAGGGTGACGTCCTGCGTGGAGCCGTCGAGCGCCTTCGTGACGTCGACGGGCTTCGTCAGCTCGAACGTCGCCGTGGGGTACTTGTCGGTCTGCAGCGCGGTGGAGCGGAAGTACTCGTCGCGGGCGGCTTCGGGGGTGCTGATCTTGCCGACCTGCACGGTGACGGACGCCTTGGTGAGCGAGCCGCCGTCGACGACGGCGGTGCCCTTGACGTCCTTCGTGCGACCGACCACGTTCACATCATTCCCCTGCAGGACCTCGTGCACCCGGTACCCGGCGTACGAGCTGCTCGTGCTGGTCCAGGTGCCGTCGGCGTCCTTCGCGTCGAGGGTGCCGGACGAGGACGCCGACAGCGAGGGTGCTGCGGCGGCCTGGCCGTTGACGGTGTTCGCGTAGATGACCGGGCCGGCGATGACGGCTGCTGCCGCCACGACGACGACGCCGGCGGAGATCCCGATGATGACCTTGGTGCGTTTGCGGAGTGCCATACCCAGACGACGAGGCAGCCGGGCGGATCGTTCAAACGGGTTTCAGTCGGAGGTGCGGGCGCGGTCCTGGTCGGCGCGGTCCTGGTCGGATCGGTCGTCGTCCGCCGCTGTGTCGTCGTCGTCCGCGGTGTTCGTCACGGCGCCGTCGTCGGTCGCGGGGGTCTCCCCGCGCATCCGGACGAGGCTCGCCAGCGTCGACACGGCCATCGCGGCGACGATCACCAGCAGGGACACCCACGTGTTGATCTCCGGCGCCCACTCGATGTGGTGGCCGCCGTTCAGGAACGGCAGCTCGTTGTCGTGCAGCGCGTGCAGGACGAGCTTCACACCGATGAACGCCAGGATCACGGCGATGCCGTACTTCAGGTAGACCAGACGCTCGAGCAGGCCGCCCAACAGGAAGTAGAGCTGGCGCAGACCCATCAGCGCGAAGACGTTCGCGGTGAACACGATGAAGGGGCTCTCGGTGATGCCGAAGATCGCCGGGATCGAGTCGAGCGCGAACAGCAGGTCGGTGGTGCCGATCGCGATGAGCACGATGAGCAGGGGCGTGAAGTGCCGGACACCGTCGTGGTGGGTGCGGAACTTCATGCCGTCGTACGTGTCGGTGAGACGGACCCGGCGGCGGAGCAGCCGGACGATGAAGGTGTCCTTCTGGTCGTCCTCGTCCTCGCCGCGGAGCTGCTGGATCGCCGTCCAGATCAGCCAGGCGCCGAAGATGTAGAAGATCCACGAGAAGTTCTCGATGAGCTGCGCGCCGACCAGGATGAAGATCCCGCGGAGCACGAGCGCGATGATGATGCCGAGCAGCAGCACCTCCTGCTGGATCTTCTTCGGGACCGAGAAGCGCGCCATGATGATGACGAACACGAACAGGTTGTCGATGCTCAGGCTGTACTCGGTCAGCCAGCCCGCCAGGAACTGCCCCGCGGAGTCGCCACCGGCGAAGACCAGCATGAGCACCGCGAAGACCAGTGCGAGTCCGACGTAGATACCCACCCAGATGCCGGATTCGCGCAGCGTCGGCACGTGCGGGCGACGCGCGACGATGAGCAGGTCGGCGAGCAGGATCGCGACCAGGGCGATCATCGAGCCGACTTCGAACACGACGGGGAGCTCGGGCATGCGGAGCCTTCCTTGCTGGTGGTGGGGCGGGCGGCTTCGTGAGCGACCCGCACCAGTCTCCGGCATGATCCCGGCGGTGGCGAACCCGGGGGCTGCGTGCGGCGGACAGACCCGTCCCGCTCGGTGCCCGTCGCGCCGTCCGGACGCGCCGTAGCCTGGGCGCGTGGCGACTCCGCGAGCGATCTGCTTCGACCTGGACGGGACGCTGTTCGACCACCACGGGTCCGCTCGGGTGGGCGTGACCCGGTTCCTGCAGGGCTTCGGCGTCGAGGTCACCGAGGCAGCGATCGGCGCCTGGTTCACGGCCGAGGACGACCAGTTCGAGCGCTGGCGGTCCGGGGCGATCAGCTTCCGGGAACAGCGGCGCGCACGGCTCCGCACGGTCCTGCCGCACCTCGGCATCGAGGTGCCCGGCGACGAGGCCGGCCTGGACGCGGTGTTCGACGACTACCTGCGTGCGTACCGCGAGGCCTGGCGGCTCTTCCCCGAGAGCCTGCCGCTGCTGCACGAGCTGCGCGCAAGCGGACACCGCCTCGGTCTCCTGACGAACGGTACGGAGAGCCAGCAGCTCGACAAGCTCGCTCGGACCGGCCTGGCCGACGCGTTCGACGTCGTCTGCGTCTCGGAACGCATCGGGTTCCAGAAGCCGGACGTCCGCGCGTTCCACACCCTGGCGGGGCAGCTCGGCGTCGACCCGGCGGACTGTCTGTTCGTCGGTGACGACCCCGAGCGCGACGTGGCCGGTGCCCGGGCAGCCGGGATGCGGGCGGTGCTGGTCGACCACGCGCAGCCGGAGGCCCGTGGTCTCCGCGCACGCGTGCTGTCAGCGCGCTGACGTCACCGCGCTGACGTCACCGCGTCCGCGACGGCCCGGGCCACCTCGGTCGCGGGGACGTCGGTCGCGTCGATGACCTCTGCCTCGGCGTGCAGCCAACCGCGCGCCGCCTCGGCGTAGGCGTCGACGTACGCGAACCGGAACGTGGACGGCCCCACGATCGGGTCGTTCTGGATCCGGTCGCGGAGCATCGACTCGTCGACGTGCAGCACGAAGTGCCGGACCGGGATGCCGTGGTCCGCGAGCCCCGCGGCGATCTCACGCCAGTACGCCTCGACCAGGACCGTCATCGGCATGATGAGCGGCCCGCCCACGTAGTCGTGCACCCGGCGAGCGGTCTCGACCACGAGCGGCCGCCACGGGTCCCAGTGCTGGAAGTTGTCGCTCTCCGGCAGCCCCGGTGTGACGTCCATCAGCACCTCGCCGACCTTCTCGGCATCGAGGATCCGCGAGCCGGGCAGCAGCGGCTGGAGGAGTCGGCTCGTCGTGGTCTTGCCCGCCCCGTGGGTTCCGTTCAACCAGACGATCACACCAGGACCCTAGCCGCCGACCACCCCGAGGGGCGGTCGGCGGCTGGGGTCGGCCGAGGAGTCAACGGTTCGGCCGGCCGGTCGGTCAGCGACCGCTGAGGTCGTACGGCGCCACCGTCGAGTCGACCGTCGTCAGGTACCCACCCCCGGCGAGCGCCGTGGGCAGCGTGATGGTGCGGAGCACGGAGGGCTTCGCACCGGTGGTGTCGATCTGGGTGATCTTCCCCTCGTCGCCCCGCGTCACGAACACGCTGCGGCCGTCGTCGGTCGCTGCGGTGAACCGCACCGACGCTCCGGTGGCCGGCTGTCCGGCGACGGGGCCCTTGCGGAGCGGCGTGAGCGCGACCGAGGTCGTCGGGCCGGAGTAGACACCGTCGGCCTGCTTCCGCACCAGGACGAGCGAGTCCCCGGTGCCCGATGTCAGCGCGACGGCGGCGAACCGCGCGGTCACGGCGACCCGGGTGAAGGAACCGGTGCCGAGGTCGACGCTGCTGATCCTGCTGGACGACGTCGACGAGGTGGTCAGGTAGGCGGGGACGGCGTTCCACGGGGTGCCCGCAGCCGTGCTGCCGGCCTGCGTGCCGACCACGGTCGTCCCGTCCGGCGCCATGCGGGGCCGGTAGCTCTGCACGCTCGGCTTCGGGTAGGCGACGGACCGGGAGCCCGTGAAGCCGGTCCGCGTCACCCGCACGGTCTGCACGCCGGTGGCGAGGTCGGAGCCGATCATGGTCCCGGTGGCGTTCACGATCGGGCCGTGCGGGTACGCGCCGAGAGGCGTGGTCGCGACGGGGCGCGGGTGCGTCGCCCCGCGCATGATCGCGGAGACGGAGTAGGCGTCGAGGCGTCCGCCCGCGGTGACGACCAGGCGCAGGGGGCTGCCGACCAGGAACGTCTCCACCTCTTCCGTGCCGCGCTTGCCCGTCGTGGCGAGCTGCACCGCCGAGGTGTCGATCCGGGCGGTGCGCTCCGTCTTCCGTCGGAGGTCGATGACGGTGACCCGCTGCCGCTCGGAGCCGTCGAAGTCGGAGCCGACCGCCAGGTGCCGGCGCGCGGTGTCGGTCGACAGCCAGCCGGCACGCTCCCAGCGCTTGTCGGCGTTGGGGATCGCGTAGTGCTGCGCGATCCGAGCCGTGCCGCGGGGGCCGATGGCGAGGACGTCGAGCTGCGGCTTCGACTCGTCCATGAACGCGATCTGCCCGTGGCCGAGCTGCACGGAGCCCGCGTGGGTGCCGAACTCGATCCCGCTCAGGGTGGCGGTGCGCCGACCGGTCACGGCGTCGTTGACGTACACGCGCTTCGCCGTCGGGTCAGCCGTGACGAGCCAGCTGTGGTGGGCGGTCCGCGTCACGGCGGGTGCAGCCGACGCGGGGACGGCGATCGCGGTGGCGACGAGGGGGACGAGCCCCGCGAGGACGAGGGCGGGGAGGAGACGTGGAGGTCGAGCGGACATGGGGCTCCTGGGGTGCAGTGTCGGATGACGGTCGTCTAGACGATAACCGTTCTCATCTAGACGAGACGCTCCAGAACTGTACGAAGACGCTCAGCATCCCGACGAAGGGGATGGCACCCACGGCCACCGACAGGGCAGCGAAGCAGATCGCCGGCGTCCTGGCCTCGAGTCCGCGGAGCCGCACCGCCGCGACGAGCGCGCCGACCGCGAACGGGAACGTCACGAGGACGGCGTACATCGGCCACGACAACGGCGCCCACGACTCCGCGCTCTCCCCCTCGGCCCCGACGGAGACGATCGAGCCGGCGACGACGAGCACGATCTCGACGACCGGGGGCAGGGCGATCGCCACGTCACGCACCACCCGTCGCCGCTGCCGCCCCATGCGCCGACCCTAGTGATCTGCGATGTGCGTGCTTCCCCGCCTACCACCAACCGGCCGTGCCAAGGTCGAGCCGTGCAGAACTCCACGACAGTCGTCATCGCCGGATGCGGCGACCTCGGGACCGAAGCCGGCCTGCGCTTCGCCGACCAGGGCCACCGCGTGATCGGACTCCGCCGCCGTGCCGAGCTGGTCCCCGCACCGATCACCGGCCGGAGCGTCGACCTGCGCCACGAGGTCCCCGAGATCCCCGCCGACACGAGCGTCGTCGTCGTGGCCTTCGCCGCGGGCAGCCGCGACGTCGACGAGTACCGCGCCACCTACGTCGACGGACTGCGCAACGTGCTCGACGGCATCGACGCCTCGGAGGCCGACCCACGGGTGCTCGTCGTGTCCTCGACCGCCGTGTACGACGTCTCGGACGGCAGCGAAGTCACCGAGGAGACCCCGGCGCGCGGTGCGACCCCGACCGCCGAGGTCCTGGTCGAGGCCGAGCTCCTGCTGCGCGAGCGCGCTCCCGGTGCCGTGCTGGTCCGGCTGTCGGGCGTCTACGGCCCAGGCCGCGAGCGACTGATCGACCAGGTCCGGTCCGGGTCCGCACGGCTGGCGCCGGGCACCTCACCGCACACGAACCGCATCCACCGCGACGACGCCGCCGCCGCACTCGTGCACCTGGCGGCGCTGCCGGACCCGGCACCGCTCTACCTGGGGACGGACGACGAGCCGAGCCGGCTGGACGACGTGCTGCGGTTCCTGGCCGACGAACTCGACGTCGCCGAGCCGTCGACGGGTGACGGTGACGCGCGGCAGGCCGGCGGCGACAAGCGCCTGTCGAACGCGCTCCTCCGGTCGACGGGATGGGCACCCCAGTACCCGACGTTCCGCGAGGGCTACCGCGCGGTGCTGGCCGGCGAGGGCACACGCCACCCCTGACGCCCCGCGGACCACCGCGCTCAGTGGCCGCGGTGGTCCTGGATCGTGATCCGCGGCCCGAACGTGGGCTTCCGGAACCCGGAGCCACCGATCAACCGCACGACCCGCTCCCGGTGCCCGCGCCAGGGCTCGAGCAGCTCGAGCATCCCGTCGTCGTCCACGGGGGCGCCCCTGAGCGCCCACCCGACGAGCGCCGGCACGTGGAAGTCCCCCACGCTCGGCGAGTCCGGGTCGCCGTGGGAGCGTTGAGCAGTCTCGGCGGCGGTCGACCGACCGACCCCGGGGATCGACTGCAGCTTCGTGGAGACGACCTCGCCACCGCGCCCGTGCGCCAGGGTCCGTTCCAGTGCCGGCGCGAGCTTCACGGCGCGCATCACGGTGGCCGAGCGCCCCGGTTCGATGCCGGCGCGGTGCCACTCCCAGCTCGGGATCCGTGCCCACGTCCGAGCATCCGGCGGCACCATCATGCCCGCGGGTGCCGGACCGGGCGCCGGGGTGCCGTGCCGACGCAGCAGGTACCGCCACGCACCCCACGCCTGGCGTGAGGTCACCTTCTGCTCCATGATCGCCGGCACGAGCATCGCGACGACGGTGTTCGTGCGGAGCAGCCGGAGCCCGGGCTGCCGGTGTCGTGCCGCGGCGAGGAACTCGTTGCCCAAGACGTCGAACGACGACCAGTCGTCGCCGCGTCCGAGCAGATCGGGGGCGTGCTCGACCGCCCACGACGCACCGCTCCCCCACGCCGACACCGCGATGGTGTCGCCGGCCCGCCGGATCGCCACGGAGGCGGGACCGGAGGGCGTACGCAGCGCGAGCCACACGACCGTGCCGACCACCTGGAAGGCCGGGTCGCCGGAGCCGCGCTGCAGGGGCCGCAGGGTCGACGCGACGTCCACCGCGCCTCCAGGCCGGTACACCGTGTCGACGCGAGACGCGTCGCCGGACGCACCAGCGGCGTCGACGGCGGCGGAAGCGAGCAGGGACACACGGGGATGGTAATGCGGAACCACCGTCAGTCATGATGGGCACTGATCCCCACCACCCGACGACGGAGTTCCCATGCGCATCGGCATCCTCACCTCCGGAGGCGACTGCCCCGGCCTGAACGCGGTCATCCGCGCGATCGTCCTCAAGGGCATCGCCATCTACGGACACGACTTCGTCGGCTTCCGCGACGGGTGGCGCGGGGTGGTCGACGGCGACATCGTCCCGCTCGGCCGCAAGGACATCCAGGGCATCGCGAAGCAGGGCGGCACGATCCTCGGCACGAGCCGTACGAACCCGTTCGAAGGCCCCAACGGCGGGTTCGAGAACATCTCCGCGACCCTGCAGCGGCACGGCATCGACGCCATCGTCGCGATCGGCGGCGAGGGCACCCTGGCCGCCGCGAAGCGCCTGACCGACGCCGGCCTGCAGATCGTGGGCGTGCCGAAGACGGTCGACAACGACCTGGGCGCGACCGACTACACGTTCGGCTTCGACACCGCCGTCGCCATCGCGACCGAGGCGATGGACCGCCTGCGCACCACCGGCGAGTCGCACTCCCGCTGCATGGTCGCCGAGGTGATGGGCCGGCACGTGGGCTGGATCGCGTTGCACTCCGGCATGGCCGCGGGCGCGCACGCGATCCTCATCCCGGAGCAGAAGACGAGCATGGAACAGATCGCGAAGTGGGTGCGGGCCGCCTACGACCGCGGTCGCGCACCGCTCGTGGTCGTGGCCGAGGGCTTCGTCCCCGACCACGAGGACACCGCGCACACCGAGCGCGGGCTCGACGCCTTCGGGCGGCCGCGACTCGGTGGCATCGGCGAGCGCCTCGCGCCGCTCATCGAGGAGATGACGGGCATCGAGACGCGGGCCACGACCCTGGGGCACATCCAGCGCGGTGGCACGCCGACCGCGTACGACCGGGTGCTCTCGACCCGGCTCGGGCTGGCGGCGATCGACTCCGTGGTCGAGGAGCGCTGGGGCCGGATGGTGGCGCTGCGGGGCACCGAGATCGAGCACGTCTCGTTCGAGGAGGCGCTCGGGGAGCTCAAGACGGTGCCGCAGGCGCGGTTCGACGAGGCCGCCATCATGTTCGGCTGAGTGGGGCGGGGGGCGGCTGGGCGGGGGCGGCGGGGGCGGCTGGGCTGTTTCGGGCGTACCTGGTCGGATCGGGCGTACCTGGTCGGTTCTTCCGGCCAGGTCCGCCCGAATCCACCAGGCATCGCGCGCGTTCTGGGAAAGAACGGGCAGCCCGACGGGTCCGCCGACTCTGCGCCGGGTCGAATCGGGCGTACCTGGTCGGATCGGGCGTACCTGGTCGGTTGTTCTGCCCCGGTACGCCCGAATCCACCAGGGATCGCGCGCGTTCTGGGAAAGAACGGGCACGCCGACGGACCCGCCGAGTCAGCGCCGGGTCGAATCGGGCGTACCTGGTCGAATCGGGCGTACCTGGTCGGTTGTTCCGCCCCGGTACGCCCGAATCCACCAGCCATCGCGCGTTCTGGGAAAGAACGGACCGAAGGCCGGGAGGCCCGGGGTAGCGTCCGGAGCATGACCCGCGCCGTCCTCGTGTCCAGTACAGCCCCGCCCACCGTCACCGACGTCGACCTGCCGGATCCGGCCGAGGGCGAGGCCCTCGTCGACGTCACGTACTCGAGCGTCAACTACAAGGACGGGCTGGCCCTCGCGCGGAACCCCGGCGTCGCCCGGCTCGACCCACTGGTGCCCGGGATCGACGTCGTCGGCACGGTGTCGGGGCTCGGACCGGGCGTGCACGAGGTCGCGATCGGTGACCGTGTGGTGCTGAACGGCGCCGGCCTGGGTGAGACCCGGCACGGGGGCTGGGCAACGCAGGCCGTGGTGCCGTCGGGGTCGCTCGTCGCGCTGCCCGAGGCGATCGACGACTCGTTCGCGGCGGCCATCGGCACCGCGGGGTTCACGGCGATGCTCAGTGTGCTGGCGTTGGAGCGCTTCGTCGCGCCGGACGACGGGCCGGTGCTGGTGACCGGGGCATCCGGCGGGGTCGGCACCGTGGCGATCGCGCTCCTCGCGGCGCGCGGGTACCGGGTCACGGCGTCGACCGGTCGCGCAGCCAACACGGACTCGCTCCGCCGACTCGGGGCCACCGAGGTGGTCGACCGCGGCACCCTGTCCGAGTCGGGCAAGCCGATGCAGCGTGCCACCTGGGCCGGAGCGGTGGACAGCGTCGGCGGGGCCACGCTGGCGAACGTGCTGGCATCGACCCGGTGGGGTGGTGCCGTGACGGCGTGCGGGCTGGCGCAGGACTCCGCACTGCCGACGACCGTGCTGCCGTTCATCCTGCGGTCGGTGTCGCTGCTCGGGATCAACTCCGTCGACGCCCCGCTCGAGCTCCGACGTCGGGCGTGGGACCGATTGGCGACCGACCTCGACGCGGCACTGCTGGCCGACGTCACCCGAACGGTGACGCCCGAGCAGGCCATCGCGGTGGGGGCCGAGGTCGTGGCGGGACGGGTGCACGGACGCACGGTCGTCGCCGTCACGGGCTGATCCGGCGTGCGTTCCGAGCGATTCATTTAGCAAACGTTTGCATATTGGCACGCTAGGATTTCGAGTGTCGATTTCGTCCTCGAGGAGATGACATGCCGGTCCCCAAGTCCACCGTGGAGAGCTCTCCCCGGAAGCTCCTGCGCGACGTCGTGTACGACAAGATGCTCGCGGCCCTCCGCGACGGCACCCTGCAGCACGGCGAGCGCCTGAACGACGACGAGCTGGTCCAGTGGCTGGGTGTGAGTCGCACCCCGATCCGCGAGGCGATCGCGAAGCTCGTCGACATCGGCCTGGTCGAGATGGAGGCGAACCGGTACACCCGCGTCGCCACCCCGACCTTCGAGGACTGGGTCACCGCGACCCGCGCGACCGCCGGGTTCTTCGAGCTCAGCCTGCGCTGGGGCGTCCCCGAGTACAGCGACGAGGACGTCGAAGCCCTCAGCACGCTGCTCGACAAGGCCGACCGCATGCGCAAGGTGCGGGACTACGGCTTCAGCGGCGCCCTCACCGAGATCATCGAGTTCGCCGTCGAGCACTCCGGCAACCCCCTGGTGCAGAACGCGGCGGTCGGTGCCATGGAGCGGGTCCGCTTCACGCTCAACCCCACGCCGGCGTTCGAGCAGTACGGGTCCGAGGCGTTCTTCTCGATCCTGCGCGAAGCACTCACCGAGCGCGACGGCGAAGGCGCTGCCGAGGCCGGCCGCGCCCTCACCCGCAACTTCGAACAGCACATCGAGGCGGTCCGCGCCGACCGCGGCTGACCCGTGGTCGCCGGCGAGTGGGGTGACGCCGACCCCTGGGCGGCGGCGAACGACGACGCCTACGCGTCCCTGCTCGCCCACGTCCGGACCGGCCCCCGCGGGCCCGTGGCCGTCGACCTCGAAGCACTGAGCTGGGAGTGGGGCACGTCCCGCGGCCGCGTCCGTGCAGCGGCCGCTCGGCTCGAGGACCTCGGCATCCTGTCCCGGGGCCCGGACGGCACGTGGTGGTACGAGGAGCTCTCGGACGCCGACCTCTCGGACACACTGGACTTCTGGGTGTCCCTGGTCGGCCCGGCCCTCCGCGCGACGATCCCGGCGCTCACCCCGGAGCTGCACGCCGAGCTCGATCGCCGGGTCGCGCGGGCTCGCACCACCGCTGCCCTCCGGCTGCCGGAGTACCCGACGGCGTTCTCCGCCGCCTGCCAGTTCTGGTTCGAGCACTCCCCGAACACCCTGGTGCGCAGCCTGGGCCTGCGTGCGTTCGAGCGGATGCGGTGGGCACGTGTCCCCACCCAGACCTGGTCGGTCCACGACGTGCACGCGTGGTTCGTGACCACCGGCCGTGCCGTGGGCACCGGCGACCCGGCAGTCGCGACCACCGCGGCAGAGGTCATCGACGGGCTGTTCGAGATCCACCGGCGGAACGTCGGGGTCCCGCGGACGAGCCGCTCGGCGGACGACACCACCGAACAGCGTGTCGGCCCGGTCGGCCGCGCCCTGCTCCGCGACGTCCGCTCCGACGCGTTGGCGGTCGGGTCCAGGCACACGCTCGAGGACCTCGTGACACGGACCGGTGCTCCACCCGAGCAGGTCCTCGACGGGCTGCGCTGGCTGCACGACCTCGGGCTCGTCGAGGACGACGGCGGTCGGTACCGCGTCGTGGAACCGTCGCTCGCGACCTGGCGCGACACCATGGAACTGCTCCCCGGCGTCTTCACGCACGGTGCCGTCCACGTCCTGCCCGGCCTGCAGGGACCCGCGCTCGAGGAGTTCCGCGCGCTCGTCGAACGGGCGCGGGCGGACGGCCAGGTGCGCGACCACCGGTACACGGAGAGCGCGTTCGCCGTCACCCGGTTCCTGGCCGAACAGTCCGGCAACCGCTGGACGCGGCAGGCCCTCCGCCTCTCGATGGCCCGGCTCGCCTACGCGCTGCCCGAGGCCCCGGCGTTCCGGCAGTGGGACGCTGAAGCGCTCTGGCTGGCGCTCGACTCAGCGGCCGGCAGCGGAGACGTCGGTGCCGCCCGGGTCGCGGCCCGCCGGTTCGTCGACGTCGCACGAGCCCACGTGGACGACGTCACGGCGCGGTGGGGCACGATGGGGTCATGACCGACGCGCGCGACGACGTCCTGATCCACGCCACCGGGGTCCGCGTCACGCGCTCCGGCCGCGACCTGCTGCACGACGTCGACCTGACCGTCCGCCGCGGCGAGCACTGGGCGCTGCTCGGACCGAACGGTGCCGGCAAGTCCACCCTGCTCGCCGTCCTCGGCGCGACCGGACACCCCACCGCCGGCACGGTCGAGGTCCTCGGTCGCCGGCTCGGACGCGTCGACGTCCGCGAACTCCGGGAGCACATCGGCCACGTCGACCCCCGCCACCGGATGCTGTCGCCCCTCACGGTGCTCGAGACGGTGCTCACCGGGCTGACCGGCACGACGGACCTCATGATGCGGTGGGACCCCTCGGCCGAGCAGGTCGCCCTGGCAGAGCAGCACATCGCCGACGTCGGGCTCACCGCACGACGCGACGCCCGCTGGCCGGTGCTGTCGCAGGGTGAGCGGGGACGCGCCCTCATCGCCCGGGCCCTGATGTCCGAACCCCAGCTGCTGCTGCTCGACGAGCCGGCGACCGGGCTGGACGTCGCCGCACGGGAGCACCTGCTCGAGACCGTCGACGCGCTGCGGCACCGGCACCCCGAGCTGGGCAGCGTCATGGTCACCCACCACCTGGAGGACCTGCCGGCCTCGACGTCGCACGCGATGCTGCTCCGCGACGGTGCCGTCGTGGCCCAGGGGACCTCGGACGAGGTCATCACGTCGTCGGCGGTGTCGCACGCGTTCGACTTCCCGCTCGCGATCCTGCGGGCAGAGGGGCGCTGGGCCGCGCGCCGATCCGCCTGACGCGTGCTTGAATGGCTGTTCAGTGTCCGCGGCCCGTGTCGGGGAGGGACCCGGCACCGCACCACGGTGTCACGCCGCGGACCGTCACCAGGGGGAACCATGACGAACACGCCGCCGCCCAACCCGGGGTCCGAGCCGCAGCCGAACGACGGGCAGCCCAACGCCGGCCACCCGAACGGCCAGCAGTACCCGCACCAGCCCGCAGGCCAGCCCCAGCAGCAGCCCGCAAGCCAGCCGTACGCCCAGCAGCAGCCCGTCGGCCAGCCCTACACGCAGCAGCAGCCCGCCGGCCAGCCGTACGCCCAGGCCGCCCCCGCCGGCGCCGCGCCCTACGCACCCCCGCCCACGTCGTCGTCCTCCCGGGGCAAGCGCGTCCTGATCTCGGTGCTCGGCGTCGTCGTGGCCGTGGTGGTGGCGTTCCTCGTCCGCCAGGGCCTCAACGCAGCCTTCAGCGACTCCACGGAAGAGAAGGTCTCCAAGGCCGTCGAGCAGATCCGCGAGCAGAGCGACCTGCCCAAGCAGGTCGACTCCGTCACGACGTGGACCGGGATCGAGGCCGAGGGCGCCGCGATCCACTACGACTACACGGTGTCGTCGAACGTCGATCCGGCCTCGATCACCGAGGGGGCCATCCGCGACGCCGTCGGGCCGAACCTCTGCTCGAACAGCGAGACGAAGAAGCTCCTCGACGAGGACGTCGACATGCGCTACACGTACAAGTTCGAGGGCTCGTCGAAGACCGTGGACACGACCTTCACGAAGGCCGACTGCTCCTGAGCCCTGACGTCACGCGGCCGCGGCGGCAGCAGCCTTCGCGGCCGCGGGCAGGGCGTCCAGGATCCGTCCGACGGCGCGGTCGTCGTGCGCGGCCGTGACGAACCACGCCTCGAAGACGCTCGGCGGCAGGGTCACCCCGGCGTCGAGCATCGCGTGGAAGAACGGCGCGTAGCGGAACACGTCCTGCGCCCGCACGTCGTCGTAGTTCCGCGGTGCCTGCTCGGTGAACGCGAACGAGAACAGGTTGCCGGCGCGCTGCACGGTGTGGGCGACGCCCTCGGCCGACAGGGCCTCCGACGTGGCCGCGGAGATGACCGCAGCCGTGCGGTTGAGCGACTCGTACACGGACGGCGTCGCGGCCCGCAGCGTGGCGATGCCGGCGGCGACGGCCAACGGGTTCCCCGACAGCGTGCCCGCCTGGTACACCGGCCCGAGCGGGGCGAGGAAGTCCATGACCTCGCGCCGACCGCCGAGTGCGGCGAGGGGCATGCCACCGCCGATGACCTTGCCGAACGTGATGAGGTCGGGCTTCCACCCGGCGCCGTCCGGCACGACCTTGGACGCCTCGAGGCCCCACCAGCCGGCAGCACCGACGCGGAACCCGGTCAGGACCTCGTCGACGATGAGCAGCGCCCCGTGCGACCGGGTGATCTGCGCCAGTGCGCGGTTGAAGCCGCGCTCGGGTGCCAGGACGCCCATGTTCGCAGCGGCCGACTCGACGATGACCGCGGCGATGCGCTCGGAGTGCTCGTCGAAGGCCCGGCGGACGGCGTCGAGGTCGTTGTACGGCAGCACGAGGGTCTGCGCGGCGGTCTCGGCGGTGATGCCCGCGCTGCCCGGCATGGCCAGGGTCGCGACGCCCGAGCCGGCCTCGGCCAGCAGGGAGTCCGAGTGCCCGTGGTAGTGCCCGGCGAACTTCACGAGCAGGTCACGACCGGTGTAGCCGCGGGCCAGCCGGATCGCGGTCATCGTGGCCTCGGTGCCGGTCGACACCATGCGGAGCTTCTCGATGGGGCCGTCGCCGTCCACCGACACCCGCTGCTTCACGAGTTCGGCCAGCTCGGTCTCACCCGGGGTCGACGCCCCGAACGACAGTCCGCGCGCGGCGGCCTGCTGCACGGCCTCGACCGTGCCGGGGTGGGCGTGCCCGAGGATCGCGGGACCCCACGACGCGACGAGGTCGACGTACTCGCGACCCTCGGCGTCGGTGACGTAGGCGCCCTTCGCGGACACCAGGAACCGCGGGGTGCCGCCGACCGACCCGTAGGCGCGGACCGGGGAGTTCACGCCACCCGGGATCGCGTTCTTGGCACGGCCGAAGAGCTGGTCGTTCGTGGTCATTCGGGGGCCTTCCCGGTCGAGGCGATGCCGGCGACGTCCGCGGTGCTGCCCGAGGTGCGGAGGCCCGCTTCCTCGTTGAGCTTCCGCGCGATGTCGACGGCGAAGTAGGTCAGGATCGCGTCGGCACCGGCGCGCTTGATGCCGACGAGCGACTCCATCGCGGCGGCGTCGCGGTCGATCCAGCCGTTCTGCGCTGCTGCGGTGATCATCGCGTACTCGCCCGAGATCTGGTACGCCCAGACCGGGACCGGCGAGGTCGCAGCGGTCTCGGCGAGCACGTCGAGGTAGCTCATCGCGGGCTTCACCATCACGATGTCGGCGCCCTCGTCGACGTCGAGCGCGACCTCGCGGAGGCCCTGTCGGCCGTTCGCGGCGTCGATCTGGTAGGTCCGGCGGTCGCCGACGAGCGACGACGACACGGCCTCGCGGAAGGGACCGTAGAACGCCGAGGCGTACTTGGCGGCGTAGGCGAGCAGCGCGGTGCCGCTGTGTCCGGCACCGTCGAGGGCGTCACGTGCGGCGGCGATCTGGCCGTCCATCATGCCGCTCATGCAGACCAGCTCGGCACCGGCCTCGGCCTGGGCGACCGCCATGTCGCGGTAGCGCAGCAGCGTGGCGTCGTTGTCGACGGAGCCGTCGGCGGCCAGCACACCGCAGTGTCCGTGGTCGGTGAACTCGTCGAGGCACAGGTCGGACTGCACCACGAGGGCATCCCCCACCTCTTCGCGAGCGACGCGGATCGCCACGTTGAGGATGCCGTCCGGGTCGGTCGCGCCGGAGCCCTCGGCGTCCTTCGTGGTCGGGACGCCGAACAGGTTCACGCCACCCACACCGACCGACGCGGCGTCGACCAGCGTGCGGCGGAACGAGTCGAGGGAGTGCTGCTGCACGCCCGGCATGCTCGAGATGTCCACGGCGTCGGTCGCGCCTTCGCGGATGAACATCGGCAGCACGAGCTCGGCGGGGTGGAGCCGGGTCTCGGCCACGAGTCGTCGCATCGCGGGGGTGGCGCGGAGCCGACGGGGGCGGACCTGGGGGAAGCGTCCAGTCACGGGTGACCTTCCTGGTGGGGGGTGGTTGGGTTCAGTGCCTCGACGACGGCGTCGAGCAGGGCTTCTGCGGACCGTGTGCGTCCGACGGCGTGCACGGGCAGTCCGGCCGCACGGGCGTCGGTCGCGGTCCCGGGGCCGATGCAGGCCACGATGGTGCGGGGGTCGAGCGGGGTCATCCGGCGGGCGATCTCGCGGGCGACGCTGCCGCTCGTCACGAGCACCGCGGCGGGCGCCGTCTCGAGGGTGATCGGCTCGTCGCCGGTCCCCACGGTACGGTACGCGACCACGTCGTCCACGTCGATGCCGCGGGTACGGAGGCCGTCGACGAGCGTGGGTGCCGCGATCTCGGAGCGGGGGAACAGCACGGTGCCGTCGGTGTCCGGCAACTCCTGCACCAGGCCGGCCGCGGACGTCTCGTCCGGCACCAGGTCGACGACCCAGCCCGCAGCGCGCGCGGCACGGGCGGTCGGCTCGCCGACCGCGGCGACGCGCACCCCGGCCGGGAGGCCCGCCACGCGTTCCGACAGGACCGTCACGGCCGTCGCACTGGTCACCACCACCCAGGCGTAACCAGCCACAGGGGTCCGGTCACCGACAGGACCGGTTGATCCGTTCCTCCCGGCCGCACCGGAGGCGACCAGACGGCGGACCGCAGCGTCGAGCGCGGCGGGGTCGGACGGCGGAGCGTCCGTGATGAGGGGGACGACCACGGGCGCGAGCCCTCGGGCCCTGGCCTCGGCGGCGACCCGGTTCCCCCACGCACCGCCACGCGGGACGAGGACGACCGGGGGTCGCGCCTCGTCCGTCGCGGTGGTGGAGGGTTCCGTGGTGACCGCCTACTCGGCCGGCGTCGCGAGGCCGGGGCCCGCGGTGTACGGCCCGTCCGTGGTGTCCTCGGCGACGGTGGTCGCCAGGTCGGCGAGGTCGGCAGCGCCGTTCTCGAGCAGCTCGGTCGCCACACGGCCACCGACCGCGAGCGCTTCGTCGAGACGCTCCTGCGCCGAACCGTCGAGCACGGCCGCGTGCGACGCGGTGCGGTACTCGGTGCCGTCGGGGCGGTAGACGGTCGCAGACACGAGCAGCAGCTCGGCGTCCACGACGGCCGTCGCACCGATCGGGGCGGAGCAGCCGGCCTCGAGCTTGGCGAGGACCTCGCGCTCGGCCGTCACCGTCAGGCGCGTGGGGGCGTGCTCGATCTTGCGGAGTGCGGCGAGCAGCCCACGGTCGGTCTCGTCCGAGCGGATCTCCACCGCGAGCGCACCCTGTCCGGGAGCACTCGGCCAGAAACCGAGGTCGAGCAGTTCCGTGGCGGCCGACAGGCGGTCGATGCGGCCGAGGCCCGCGGCGGCGAGCACCACGGCGTCGAGGTCGTCGTCCACCCGGCCGAGGCGGGTGTCGATGTTGCCGCGGATGTCGACGACGTCGAGGTCCGGGCGCTGCGCACGGAGCTGCGCGGCACGGCGGGGCGAACCCGTGCCGACCTTCGCCGCCTCGGGCAGCGTGTCGACGGTGGCACCGTTCCGGGCGACGAGGACGTCACGGGCGTCCGCTCGCTTCGGCACGGCACCGATCGTCAGGCCCGGGTACGGCGCGGTCGGCAGGTCCTTGAGCGAGTGCACCAGCACGTCGACCTCGCCGGCGACCAGTGCTTCACGCAGGGCGCTGGCGAAGACACCGGTGCCACCGAGCGACGCCAGGGAGGCACGGTTCGTGTCGCCCTCGCTCGTGACGGTGACGAGTTCGACGGGGCGTCCGGCCGCCTTCGCCAGGCGGTCGGCGACGTCCTGCGACTGCGCGACCGCGAGCCGGCTGGCACGGGTGCCGAGCCGGATCGGGGTCGGGCCGTCGGGCCCTGTGGCGCTGGGGTCGTTCACGGTCGTGTCGGTCACGGAGCGACGCCCGCGGCGGCGGGCTTGAACCCCGCTCGCACGTTCTCGCAGCACCCCGGACGGCACACGTCGTACCAGGGGCCGATGTCGGTCATGTGCGGACGCTCGGCCTTCGGCGTGCCGTTGACCCGCTCGAGCACCAGGTCGACGAGACCGGACACGTAGGCCGGGTCGATGCCGGGGGTCTGCGTGCGGAGCGACCAGAAGCCGAGCTCACCGGCGGTCTCGGTGGCTTCCTCGTCGAGGTCCCACATGACCTCCATGTGGTCGCTGACGAAGCCGAGCGGGACGATCAGCACGGCACGCGTCGGGCCGCCCTTGAGGTCCTCGTTCATGTAGTCGTTGATGTCGGGCTCGAGCCACGGCTGCGTCGGGGGGCCGGAGCGCGACTGGTAGACGAGCTTCCAGGCGGGCTTCGACGTGCCCTGCAGGTGGGCGTGCTCGGGCTGCTCGAGGAGCTCGGCCCAGGCCTGGTCGAGGACGACCTCGCCGACGGCCAGGTGCTGCGCCTCGTACGCGCCGTGCTCGTCGAACCCGCGGTAGTCGGGGCCCGAGCGGGCGGCGTCGGTCGAGGGGATGGAGTGCGTCGAGAAGAGCACCTGCAGCTCGGTCGCGACGTCCAGGCCCTCGTTCTCGGCGATCGCGCGGGCCATGCCGTCGCGGACGCCGTCGATGAACGGGCGGACGAAGCCCGGGTGGTCGAAGAACTGGCGGATCTTGTCGATCTGGATGGTGTCGATCAGACCGGTCTCGTTGAGCACGCGGGCGTAGTCCTCGCGGTACTGCCGGCAGCTCGAGAACGACGAGTACGCGCTCGTGGCGATGGCGACGAGCTTCGTGTAGCCCTTGTCCGCCGCCTCGGTGAAGGCTTCTTCCAGGTAGGGCTCCCAGTTGCGGTTGCCCCACAGGACCGGCATGTCGATGCCGCGCGACGCCAGCTCGGCCTCGAGCGCGGCCTTGAGCGCACGGTTCTGCGCGTTGATCGGGCTCACGCCGCCGAAGTGGCGGTAGTGGTGCGCCACTTCCTCCAGGCGCTCGTCCGGGATCCCGCGGCCACGGGTGACGTTCCGCAGGAAGGGGATGACGTCGTCCTGGCCCTCGGGGCCGCCGAAGCCGGCGAGCAGGATCGCGTCGTAGGCGGTCGGGGTCTCGACGTGCTCGGGACCGGACGCCGCCGCGGGGGTGGCGGCGAGGACCTGGCCGTTCGTGATCATGCTGGTGTCGGTCATGACAGCACCTCCGGGAGTTCGGCGGTCGTCACGCGACGACCCGTGAAGAAGGGGACCTCTTCGCGCACGTGCATGCGCGCTTCGGTGTAGCGGAGATCGCGCATCAGGTCGACGAGGTCGACGAGGTCCGGGCTCTCGAGCGGCAGGATCCACTCGTAGTCGCTCAGGGCGAAGGTCGCGATGGTGTTCGTGAGCACGCGGCGGTACTTCGCGCCGGCGATGCCGTGGTCGCGGAGCATCTTCGAGCGCTCCTCTTCCGGCAGCAGGTACCACTCGTAGGAGCGGACGAACGGGTACACCGTGATCCACGCCTCGGGGTCCTTGCCGCGCAGGAACGCGGGGGTGTGCCGCTTGTTGAACTCGGCCTCGCGGTGCATGGCCATGACGTGCCAGACCGGCTCGGCGTCCTGGAACAGGCCGGTGCGACGGATCTCGCGCAGCACGGCCTGGATGGCCTGCGCGTCGTCGCCGTGCAGCCAGACCATGACGTCGGCGTCGGCACGGAAGGCCGAGACGTCGTAGAAGCCACGGATCGTGACCCCGCGCTCGGCGGCGCTGGCGATCACGGTGTCGAGTTCCGCCACGGCGTCGTCGCCGACGCGGTGGACCGGACCGAGGGGCCGGCGGAACACTGCCCAGAGGGCGTAGGCCGTCAGCAGGTTCGGGTCGATCCCGGAGTCCGGCTGACCGGTCTCGGCGGGTTCCGTGTGGGGGTGGTCGTGCGCGGGCACGGGCCCGGTGTTCGTGGGCGCGTCGGAGCTCATGGATCCATTGTCCTATCGGTTGCCAGGGTGTTGGCCGCCCCGCATCCGGTGGACCGCGCTCGGGCGGTCTACCGCCGTCGGAGCACCATCACGACGATACCCCCGACCACCGCTACGCCGGCTGCGAGACCGGCCAGGTAGGGCACCGGCTTCTCGTCGAGGCCGCGCTTGAACTTCGACGCCGCGATCCCGATCTGCTTCGGGACGTTGAGCTTGTCCTCGATCGCGTCGAGGGTGTCGAACAGCTGGGCGCGGGTCGCGGCGACGCGAGCAGCGAGATCGTCGTGCGGGTCGGTCACGGTTCCTCCGTCGGTGGTGCGGCTGTCGGGGCTGTCGGCGCTCAGGAGCGGCCGTCGACGTCCGGCTTGCGACTGCCGTACTGCGTCGGCGGGGTCGGCTTCTTGCCGAGGCCCTTGACCGCGTTGATGTCGTCCTTGACGCTGGCGATCGTGCGCTTCGGCGTGATCGGCAGGCCCTTCTTCAGGCGCTTCCAGCCGATCAGGCCGAGGATCGCGGCGATGATCAGCATCACCACGGCCACCACCAGTGCTGCCAGCCACGCCGGCATCACGGTCGCGAGACCCATCACGGCTGCGGTCAGCAGGACGCCGATCGCGTAGAGCACGACGACGAGCGCACCGACCAGCAGGCCGGCTGCGAGACCGAAGATCTTCGCCTTCGCGAGCATCTCGGCCTTGAGCAGGTCGATCTCGCCCTTGACCAGGCCCTTGACGAGCTTCGGGACGTCGCCGACCAGGCCGAACAGCGAACGCGACTTGCGATCGCGGGTGTCGGTCATGAGGTGGTGGTGTCCTTCTTCTGGCCGACCTTGCGGACGGCCTTCTTGGTCGTCTCACCGATGAACTCGGCGACGTCCGGGGTCTTGTCGGCGATGAAGTCCTCGGCGACGTGCACGCCCTTCTGGACGCCGTTGCTGTTCCAGACCTTGCCGCTGACGGTCTTGATCTGCTCGTACCGCGCCCGTCCGGCTCGCGATCCCAGGACGTACCCGAGTGCGGCGCCGGCGACGAACAGGAGCTTTCCGCGCATGTGCGATTCCTCCGTGCATTGGTTGTGCGGTGGTCATGCACCGAACGGAATACGTCCGGCGGTCTCACCAACAGTAGCCCTCAGGGGCTGCGCGGTCCGCTCAGGAAGCGAGGATCTCGTCGGCTGCCTTCCGAGCGGCGCCGATGATGCCCGCCAGGCCGCGTCCGGTCGAGGCCTCGCCGATCCCGACGACGCCCTCGGCCAGCCCGGACGCGGCCAGGTCCGGTCCGTACCAGCCGACGCGAGCGGCGCCGCTGACGCGGTCGGCCGTGATCGGCACACCGAGCAGCGTGGACGCGTCCTGCAGCGCACGGCTGCCGACGGGGTCGGTCGGGTCGACCGGGAGGCTCGTGGCCACGCCCGCAGGGTCCGTCGCGGTGGTCGCGTAGCTGAGCCGCAGGACGTGGCGTCCGTCCGCCACGTCGGCCAGCCACGGCCACTTCACCGTCGCGTGCGTGAGGGCCTTCGCCGACACGGCCTGCGCGTCCGGGTGCACGAGCATCCCGGTGCCACGCGGGGCGGCGTCGAGCTCGGGCTGGTCGACGACGAGTGTGACGAGCTGGATGCCCGTCCGGTCGGGGGCAGCGGTGCGCTCCGGGTCGGCGACGGAGGACAGGGTGTGCTGGGCCGGCAACCGTTCGGTCGTGCCGTCGGCGCCGACGATCTCGACCGCGTGCGCCTCGATGCGGGTCGCCCGGGTGTGCAGCCGGACATCCACCCCGTAGGTCGCCATGTCGGCGACGAGCTCGTCCACCAGGCGCACCGTCCCACCGCGGATCCCCTGCACCGGGGTGCCGGCGGCCGCGCGTGCCCGCAGCGACAGGACGGCCCGGGCGAGTGAGCCCTCGCGCAGCAGTGCGGCGCGCAGGCCCGGGGCCACCCGGTCGGGGTCGAGCTGGTCGGGGTGGGTGGAGTGCACGCCACCGGCGATCGGCACCACGAGGTCGTCGAGCACCCGCTCCCCCATGCGCCGGCGGACGAGTTCGCCGAGCGAGGAGGCCTTGGCGCCCACCGGTGCCGGCAGCAGCGAGTCCATCTGGGCGCGCAGGCCACCCTTCTGCCCGACCACGGCCAGCACGTCGGCGGCCATCGGGGTGCTCGGGATGCCGAGGAGCCCGGTCGCCGGGATCGGGGAGGTCCGGCCGTCGCGGGTCATCAGCCAGGCGCCGCGGGGGTCGGGGGCGACGACGTCGTTGCCGAGCCCGAGCTCGATCGCCAGCCGACCGACGGCGTCCGTGCGGGTGGCGAAGGAGTCCGCCGCCATGTCGAGGTCGATCCCGCCGACGGTGTGCCGACGGATCATGCCGCCGAGCTCACCCGAGGACTCGACGAGCAGCACGTGGGCGCCGCCCTTGGCGAGGTCACGGGCGGTGACGAGCCCGGCGATCCCGCCGCCGACCACGACGACGTCGGTCACGCGCCGGCTCCGTCCTGCGCTGCACCGTCGTCCGAGCGGCCGTCACCGAGCGAGTGGACCAGCTCGACCACGCGGGTCAGGACGTCCGGGTCGGTCTCGGGCGGGACCCCGTGGCCGAGGTTCACGACGTGGGCCCGTGCGGCGCCACCCCGACGGACGACGTCGCGGACGTGCGCTTCGAGGACATCCCACGGCGCCGAGAGCATCGCCGGGTCGATGTTGCCCTGCACGCTGACGCCGGTGCCGACGCGCTGGACCGCCTGGTCGAGCGGCAGGCGCCAGTCGACCCCGACCGCATCGACGCCGACGGTGTCCGTGCCGAAGGTCGTCATGTCGGCCAGGACCTCGCCGCTGCCGACGCCGAAGTGGATGCGCGGCACCCCGAGCTCGGCGACGTGCGACATCGCCTGCGCGGAGTGCGGTGCGACGGACCGGACGTAGTCGGCGCGGGAGAGCGACCCGACCCACGAGTCGAAGAGCTGCGCGGCCGAGGCCCCGGCGAGCACCTGTGCCCGGAGGAACCTCCCGGACACCTCGGCGGCCCACGCGAGCAGGCGCGACCAGGTCTCGGGGTCGGCGTGCATGAGCGTGCGGGCGCGGATGTGGTCCTTGGACGGGCCACCCTCGACCAGGTAGGCGGCGAGGGTGAACGGCGCCCCCGCGAAGCCGATCAGCGGGGTGTCGCCGAGCTGCTCGACCGTGCGTCGGACGGCCTGCTCGATCGGGGCGAGGGCCGCGGGGTCGAGCTGCTCGAGGGCGTCGACGTCGGCGGGGGTGCGGATCGGCGACGAGAGCACCGGGCCACGACCGGGGACGATCTCGACGTCCACACCGGCGAGCTTGATCGGCACGACGATGTCACTGAAGAAGATGCCCGCGTCGACCCCGTGCCGGCGCACCGGCTGCAGGGTGATCTCCGACGCCATCTCCGGGTCGAGGCACGCGTCGAGCATGGCTGTGCCGATCCGAAGCTCCCGGTACTCCGGCAGGGACCGTCCGGCCTGCCGCATGAACCACACCGGGAGCGTCTCCGGACGGTCACCCCGCAGGGCCCGTACCAGGCGGGAACCACTCGTCCGCCCTGATGCCAGGGGGTGGGAGTCGGGGAGGGATGTGGTCGTCGCTTCGGTCACCGGATGATTCTCCCATCGAGCGCGTTACCATTGACTACGTGCTCATCTGTCTCACGGCGTCGCATCGCAACGCCAGCTTCGATCTCCTGGAGCGACTGAGCATCGGTGCACCCGCGGCAGCCAGCCGACTCGTCACGGATGCCGGCGTCCTGGACGGTGCAGTGGTCCTCGCGACCTGCAACCG
>Ga0308159_1000714_pt1 | contig 65053 bp, 71 predicted proteins | sample PhyCR1_FD_201040 | JGI IMG/M metagenome (GOLD analysis project Ga0308159, IMG submission 201040) | Phyllosphere microbial communities from UC Gill Tract Community Farm, Albany, California, United States - DLSLC.R1 | ecosystem: Host-associated > Plants > Phyllosphere > Unclassified | place: USA...
CTGAGAGGCGTTAATTTAAATAATAGACCGCCAATTCTCAGGACAGGGAACATCTTTTGCCCATAAAAAAAGAAAAAGCTTCCTAAGCTGCTTGAAAAAGGGTTTTATTCATAGGAGGTTTATTTTACAGCGGGCTGTGATTCTTTTGCTATTGAAAACTTACATTTGAAAAAATAAAAGCGATGAAAAAGTTAATATTTGCGCTGATACTTGGTCTATTTTCAGTTGCTGCGAATGCGCAAACCGTTCCTCAAAAACCTGCAAAAGTAATTACTAAACAGGTGGTTGATATTGCCTGTGGCGAATGTCAGTTTAAAATGAAAGGAAAAGATTGCGAACTGGCGGTTAAAATTGATGGCAAACCTTATTTTGTGGATGGAAAAGGCATCGATGATTTTGGCGACGCCCATGGCGAACATGGTTTCTGTAATGCCGTAAGTAAAGCAAAAGTGACCGGCGAGATTGTGAACAACCGCTTTAAAGCAAAGGAAATAAAGTTATTGCCGGTTAACAAATAGTTTTACCGAAAAGAACGCAAAGTTTTCCGCAAAGATGCGCCAAGGTTGATTCAAAAGATCTGCACCTGGCTTTGTGTTCTTTGTGACTTTTTCTCTGTGTTCTCTGCGGTTAAAAACGTGATAGATTATTCAAATTCTTTCCCTAAACCCTGCCTCAAATCGAAAAGTAACCACTGTTTATTCTTTACATCAGCCTGTTTCGTTTTTAGCAACTGGATAAAATCTTTCACTCCAATTTCTTCATTGCCATTGCCATGGATCAGTACAATGCTGCCGGCGTTAGGTTGTTGTCCTTTGGCTAACCAGGCATCGCTTCCTACAGGTATTAATCCATAAGCTTCGATTTTTTCAACAATTTTTTGATCAGATACCAGTCCTGGAAAGCGGAAAAATACTGAAGGGGTTAGCCCGTTTTTTAACATGAGTTTTTCGTTTTCCAGTACCTCTACATCTAGGTTGGTTCCGGGTGCCAACAGGAAATTCTCAGCCAATGGCAATTTATTTACTTCGTGATTGTAGGTATGATTGACCCACGTAATATCCAGTTCCTTATTCTTTACTAAACTTTTTAACCAATTCAAATCATCCTGGTGTTTTAACATCCATTTGCCTGAAACAGAAATCGCTAATGGCGCAGGCTGTTCTGTTTTTTTAAATTCATCGAAAACAGATTGAAAAATAATCCTGTCTAAAGCCTTATGCGAAGGACAAAGATCGATGGTTAGTGTGATACCCTTTTCCTTTGGAATGGCATGATCGATGCCTGCATTCTGAAGTTGCAAATCTCTGGCTGCTGCGGCTTCAATTGATTTGATATAAGCTGTGTTTTTAAAAATGGCAAGTACGTTGGAATATTGCAGACCTCTGGTGCTGTAATTACTGGCCAGATCTACTTTGGTATCTAAAGTTTCAGGGTTTACCAGCAGTAAGTATTTTTGGTTATTTTCAGAAAAGCTTCTAAGCGCAATCAACCGCTCATTGTCATGCGTTGCCAGGGCAAAATTTACTTTATAGCGTTTAATATCTTCAAAATTTTGCGAAAAGATTTCAGTGCAGAAAAAGCAGATACAAAGAAGGCTGAGCAACGCGGGTTTAGATAACTTCATATTTCCTTATTTAAAATCTTTCTAATTTAAGCCAAATCCATTATCTTTACAAACATCGCCATGAACAAAGAAAAATTAAAATTATGGTTTAAGCGGGTAGGGCTGGTTGGTTTTTTATTCTTCCTGATTAAAGGATTAATATGGCTTGTTGTATTCTACTTTATCGGCAAAAATGTGAGTTAGGTAGTTCATTAGGTCACTGGCCATTCGTTCATTGGTTTGTGCCAGTGGTGTAAAATCTTTATCCGACCGTGATCCTGATCCAATTGCTATCGGATTTGTTTCATGATCTTTCTGGTAAATATTCTAACAACTACTTAAATGTAAACAACATATTGGCCAAAAAATTCCATACAAATACGATTACGATCGCAAAAAATTTCGCCACATAAAAATTGGTTCCGTTTTTCCGTTGGTGGAAAAGATAGATGATAAAGGTATTTAAACCTAGGCCGATTAAACTTACTATTAAAAACTTAGTGAATTCAGTTCCCCAGTGACTGTTGGTACTCTGGAATGTCCATATCCGGTTAATCAGGTAATTATTGGTCACGGCTAAAGTAAAACCGATGGCATTAGCAATGTATTTGTTGATTTTGATTTTCTCTTTACACAGCCAGGTTGCTCCAAAGTCGATTGCCATACCGAGCAGGCCTGTCAATCCAAATTTTATAATGCGGAAGAATAAATCCATTTTAATGCAATTTAACCAGGTAAAAATGTTCTAATATCTGAGAACGCGTTTGCGCATTGATAAATTTTGGGCTGAGCTTGGTGATGTGATAGTAATCGAACGTTTTTAGCACTTGGGCGCCATATTCATTTTTCAATTTTGCCAGTTCAGATTCTGGCGTGTAAATCACAAGATTTTTTTCATCCTTAAATTTATTCAGTTCCTCGTAGCTCCAAAAGTATTTCGGCTCGCCATTGGCATAAAAATCGAAAGAATAAGCGTCAGGGTACATTAAAACAGCAGCTTTGGCTTTAGGGTAATTTTCTTTTAACCAGTTTCCCGCTTCCATGCCCGATTCATATTTCAGCACCGACGGATAGAAAAATACCGATAGAAAAATCATCAAGCCAACAGAAATCATCGCACTTCTGGCCAGTAAGTTTTCAGTTTTTAACCCTTTGAACATTGAAAAAGAAATGGCTAATAAAATAACTAAAACCGTAATTGCGAGGTAATAATTCGTGAACCCAAAAAAGATGGCGACAGCAGATAAAATTAACACGATTAAAACTGCCAGCGCATTTTGGATGGTGGTGAATACTTTCAGGCGCTTACCTTCTAATTTCTGTATATATAAAGCCGTGATGATGGCGAATTGTGGCAAAATAATCAGGATGTAATGCGGCAACTGGAATTTCGAAAGAGAAAACAATAAAAAGGTAATGGCTGCACTCGTCCAGATCATGATGCTTGCTGCAGGTAACATTATTCTATTTTTCTTTTTGAAAAGGTTAACCACGGCGGTGTAAAACAAAATCGACCAGGGTAAAAAAGCCCACAGCGTGGTATGCAAAAAGAAGGATATATCGCCTTTACCTTTTATAGGGCCATTGTTAAAGAAGCGACCAAACTGACTGTCCCAAAAGAAAAACTTCAAACCAGATACGCCGGTTTTTCCAAATACTACCTTTTCGGGGTGCAAGTCGAACTGTATATATAAAGTATATAATTCCGGGATAATAAAAATAAAAATCAATGTAATGGCAATCCACCATTTGAGCTTTAGCAACTGTTTCCATTGCCTGGTGAGCAACCAGTAAATGATAAAACCACCAAAAACGGGGATGAGTACAAATATGCCTTTAATCATGATGGCGCACGCAGCGAAAAAAGAGCCTGTAACAATATGCCAGAAAGAACCCTGATGAGCTTTATAATAATGATAAATGGCTGCTAAAGTAAATGTGGTGATATAAACCTCAGCACGAACATCGAAAGTAGAAATGAGGATGTGCAGCGAACTTAAAAAAATCAACGCACTGATTAATCCTGTTTTTTCATTGTAAATGTCTTTTGCCAGTTTATAAAGATACCATGCGCCTAATAGTCCAAATAAGAAAGAAGGAAGTTTATAGGCAAAGGCTGTGATTCCAAAAGCTTTAAATGAAGCAGCGGCCAGCCAAAAAGTTAAATGTGGTTTGTCTAACCAATCTGCACCACGGACATAAATATTCACCCAATCGTTGCGGAGCACCATGTTTTTGGCTATGGAGGCATAAAGTGCAGAATCTGGTTCCATTATACCGCCAAAAAGTGCTGGCACACTGACCAGTGCAACCAAAGCGATTAAAGTTTTATATAACGTGGTCTCTTTTAAGTTCATTTACAGGAAGCAAATATGAGCAAAAAAAAGTCAAATTTTTTTAAGGTTTAAGATTAACAGGGGCAAAGCCTTATCTTTGCGTTATGACAAAGTTATCGGTTAACATCAATAAAATTGCTACACTCCGCAACAGTCGCGGAGGCAATAATCCTGATTTGGTAAAGGTTGCGTTAGACTGCGAACGTTTCGGTGCGCAGGGAATTACGGTACACCCGCGCCCTGATGAACGCCACATCCGTTACCAGGATGTTTACGATCTAAAGGCGGTTATTGCTACCGAGTTTAACATTGAAGGAAATTGTAAGGAAGATAAATTTGTTGACCTGGTTTTGGCTAACAAACCTGCGCAGGTTACTTTAGTGCCCGATGCCGAAGGACAGATCACTTCCAATCATGGCTGGGATACCATTAAAAATAGAGATTACCTGAAAGAAATGGTTTCGGTTTTTCAGAAGGAGGGCATCCGCGTTTCGATTTTTGTTGATCCGGTAGTAGAAATGGTGGAAGGTGCAGCTGAAACCGGAACAGATCGGATCGAATTATATACCGAAGCCTATGCACATAATTATTTTGCAGATCGCGAAAAGGCAGTAGTGAGTTACATTGCTGCAGCCCATCATGCCAATAAATTAGGCTTAGGCATTAATGCCGGCCACGACCTGGATCTGCACAACCTGCATTATTTCGCACAAAGCATCCCAGGCTTATTAGAAGTATCAATTGGGCATGCCTTAATTAGTGATGCGCTTTATTTAGGTTTAGAAACGACCATTCAGAAATATTTACAACAACTCGCATAATTAACCACAGAGTGCACAAAGGAACACACAGAGAAACAGAGCCTCTGTGTGTTCTGTGAAGACTCTTATTTCTCTGTGGTTAAAAAATACACTATGTTTAAAGGAATTCTCCTTGTTTTTTTGGGTGCCTGTAGTTTCGGCATCCTGTCTACTTTTGTTAAACTGGCTTATCATGAAGGTTATACTTTGGGTGATGTTACCGGTGCGCAGGCTTTTTTCGGGGCGGTAATTTTATGGGTATTATTTTTCATCCAAAGTAGAACCACAGCCTATAAAGCTAAGGCTTTGCCCGCTAAAACACCCTGGTGGCAAATGGTCATTGCAGGAACCTGCACGGGTATGGTTAGTATTTTTTACTATCAATGTGTAAAGCTGGTGCCTAATTCGGTGGCCATTATTTTATTGATGCAGTTTATCTGGATGAGTATTTTAATGGAATACCTCATTTTTAAAAAGAAACCCACTGGTTTGCAATTGGTTGCTATTTTGTTGGTTCTGGGAGGTACAGTTTTGGCCAGTGGAATGGTAGAAACCAGTATGGGTAGCATGGATTTAAAAGGGATTGGTTTCGGTTTACTGGCTGCATTATGTTATGCCGGCTTTTTGTTGTTGAGTGGTAGGATCGGTAATGAATATGTGCCGCTAAAGAAAAGTGCGCTGATGATTACCGGTGCCTGTATTTTGATTTTCATCATCTTTCCTCCTGCATTTTTGTTTAATGGAGCTTTGAGTGGAAGCTTACTGAAATGGGGATTGATTATCTCTGTTTTCGGCACCGTAATCCCGCCCCTGTTTTATGCCGAAGGAGTGCCACGAATTGGCACAGCTATTAGTTCTATTTTGAGCGCTGCAGAATTACCAGTCGCTGTGATGATGGCCGGTTTTGTATTGCAAGAGCAGGTTTCATTTTTGAGATGGGTTGGTGTTGTGGTCATTCTATCAGCAATGGTTTTACCAAACCTGATTTATTTCAAAAAGAAGTAATTTTATTTTTTACCACAAAGAACATGGAGTTAGGCACAGAGGGCACAAAGCTAAGGCCAGGATAGTTAACAAAAAACAAACTTTGAATGTTTATGTATATATAGCTTGCTTAAGCTTTGTTCTCCCTGTGAGCACTTGGTGTGCTCTGTGGTTTATATTATATATAGCTGCATTACAAAAAAATAAATACCTTTAAAAAGCATATAGCATTTTACATATGAAAAAAATAACCATTTATATCTTATCCCTGATCATTATCGGCATAGCTGGTTGCAAAACCAAAACCACCATCAACCAGGATGAGGCTGCTGAAGTGATTACAAATTATTTAAAAGCCAATCCAGAATATAAAACCACCAGGTTTAAATTTGGTGAGATGAAATTTAACAGTACGAACGATATGTTCGAACTGGGGAAATATAAATCTTTGGCCAGCAAAGGTTTGGTTACCTTAAGCTTAAAAGAAGCCAAAAAGAAATTTCTTTCTAAAGACAGCAGTTTTGTTTACCAGATTACCTTAACCGATAAAGCGAGTCCACTGGTGTTGAAACAGGATCGCGACAGGGCAACGGTAAAAGTGGTAGAATATGTTTTATCAGACGAGAAACCGGTTGATTTTGCGCAGGTAAATTCCAGTACCGCCAAAGTAACTGTATCCTTAAAAATGAATACGACCGATTTCGAACCTTTCGATAAAGAAGCCGATAAAAACAGCAACTTCATTACCAAAACCTATAAATTAAAGTTAAGTAAAGATGAAGGGTGGAAAGTGCAGAAATAGCAGATTAGTCTTTAATAAACTAACCTGCCATCAAAAGTTAATTTATTTTATTCTTTTGTAAACTTAAATTCTTTTCCTCCCTGTTTCAGGATCATTTGGCTTTCTGTGGGGTTGAAGGATAGGATGATGCCTGCATCTTCGAATATAAACTCATGGTTACCTTTGGAGCTTAATCTTATTGCAGGTTGGCCTGTGGCCTGCGCGATTAAAGTTGTATTGTCTTTCGTAATGGTGATTTTTATCGGGATTGCCGTTGATGCATAGGTGCCTAAATATTTATTTAAGTCTGTAGTGCTTTGCTCAGCTGTTTTAAAATCAGGAATTTGATATTCCTTATTAAAAACAGCACTTAATACGGCCAGTGAAATGGAATTATTGTTGAAATTTGCACCATTACCCGTCAGAGCATAAGCTATATTTCCATCGCTGAAATATGAAAATGTAGCGCTGAAACCATCTATACTGCCCGAATGACCAAAACCTGCCTTATCGTAAAACGGAATAGCCAAAATGCCCATTCCGTATTTGCCGTTAACGGTTTTCATCTGAGCTAAACTGTTTTGAGAAATCACTTTTCCTTCAAATAATGCTGTGCTGAATTTTACCAGATCAATCGGTGTTGAAACAATCCCTCCGGCACCGAGTGGAATCGAAATATCAGTTTCATCGGCTAATTTCCAATTCCCTTCAAAACGGTACGAGCTGGCTTCGTTATTTTTAGAATTGATCTTTTTGCCTAAAAAAGTGTGTTTCAAAGCAAGCGGTTTAGCAATGTATTTGTCTAATATTTGGGCATAAGGCATTTTGAACGTTTTTTCGAGGATGTATGATAGCAGTAAGTAGTTCGAATTGCTGTAATCAGATTTTGTGTCCGGCTCAAAATCAATCCCGCCCTTGCTCATTATGGCAAGCATTTCTTTTTCGGTCTTGGGTTGTGTGTGCCATTTCAAGTATTCCTCTTTGTCATCTGTAAAATCATGTATTCCACTTCTGTGGTAAAGCAAATTCGCAATGGTGATTTTATCGGCATTTTTAATGTCGGGGAAAAATTTCTGGATAGTTTGATCTAGGCTGATTTTCTTTTCTTCGATAGCTTTAAATATTAAAGCGGCGGTAAAGGTTTTAGAAATTGATCCGATCCTGTATTTGGTGTTTTCATTTGCTTTTTGCTGTTCTTTAAGGTTTGCGAAACCCAATGTGCGGTTATAAATCAGATGGCCATTCTGAGCGACGGCTACACTTCCCATAAACTTATTGTATTTAGCAAGCGTATCGAAATAGGCACCTAGCTTCGTTTTATCAAAAGTTTGTGAAAAGCCGGAATTGGTAAGGATTATCACAAGGATAAAGAGTGTTAATTTTTTGATCATGATCTTATTTGTTAATTATTCTTCTTAATTTAAGAAGTAGGGTAATGATGAGGTAAAGTGCAACAGCCGTAACAACCATTGCAGGGATAAACCAGTTGCCTAGGAGTTCATCTGCGGGGTTTACTAAGCCTTTTGAAAGACCGAGTATAAAAACTTCACCTGGTTTATAAAAAAAACCTACCTGTGATGGATTCCATAGTTTAGCACCGATCAAAAACACAAAACCAAACAAAAACAGGTACAGAATAAAGAATATAATGTATGATATGCCGTTGGTTAAATTAAGCAATAAAGCTTTAAAAACATGTATGGGGTTAAATGTTCTGGTGGCTTCTACCAATTTTTTGTCAGCCACTAATGGTTTGAGTATTTCCTCGGGTCTTCCTAATTTTTCTAAGATATTAAGAAGATTTTCTACTTCATTTCCGGTTGGATGTGCCTGCAGGTTTTCATAAATATGACTGTTCAGCTCCATCGATATTTCATCCTGGTTTTGCTGATTGAGGTCTTTAACCTCTTTTTTTATTCTGTACAGATAATCTTTGTAAATCCGCTCAGCCGATTGATCGTTAAATGGTATTTCTTTTAATTTCATTTCGTAATTTTTGAGATAGAGTGGTTTAGGTTGTGCCAGTATTCTTCCATTTTGGTTACCGTGTTTTTCCCCTCCGGCGTAATGCTGTAATATTTTCTGGGGATACCCGATTCTTGCTCCACCCATTCTGATAGGATCAATTTTTCATCTTTAAGCCGGTTCATCAGCGGGTACAGCGTTCCTTCGGCAATTTCGATCTCCGTAATCTTTTTTATCTCATTGATCAGATCATAGCCGTAATAAGCTTTGCCACTTTTTAAAACATTGAGCACAATAAAGGATAGGGTTCCCTTTTTAACCTGCGATATCCATTTATGAATAAAATCTTCGTTCATAGATCAAAGGTATAACAAAATACATAGTATAACAATGTGTATGCTGTTTTGATTAAACGTTTTCGCGTAAATTGCTGATAATGAGTTTTATGTTTTTTTGTTAGGATTTGATTCAAAAGTTTAGTTCTTCAAACCTTGGTTTATTGCAGTTTCCATTGTGCCTAAACCCGACAGCAGTGGAAATCCTTTTTGCTGCAGATACTTTGTACCGCAGTACGAAAAACTAGCAAAAAGATTGTAGCGAATGGCGGGAACAGACTTAAATTTTAGCGCAGCCACTGCTTTCCAAATAATCAAGAAAACAGCTTAAAACTAGACAGGCGTTTGTCAGGCTTTTTACTCATAAAATCTATCTGTTTTGTCGCTTTTGAGTGTAAATAAGACGCCTTTTTTACACTGATTGATAGTGAAATACAGCTTCATTTTTGCTACCTTTGCACGCAAATTTATTATTCATACCGCATGAGCTTAAATATCCACTACAAGGAAGATTTTCAAAATCGTCATATTGCTCCTAATGAGGCTGATACAGCCGAAATGTTGCAAACTGTTGGCGTAAATTCTATCGACGAGCTAATTGAACAGACTGTTCCGACGGCAATCAGGTTAAAACAACCGTTAAACTTGCCTGCAGCGAAATCAGAAACTGAATATCTTGGTGCTTTAAAACAAACTTCATTGTTGAATAAAGTTTTCAAAAGCTTTATCGGTCAGGGTTATTACGATACCATTACGCCTGGTGTTATTTTACGTAACGTATTTGAAAACCCGGGATGGTACACACAATATACGCCATATCAGGCAGAAATTGCACAGGGCCGTTTACAGGCCTTATTAAATTTCCAAACCATGGTTATCGATTTAACCGGAATGGAAATTGCGAATGCATCTTTACTGGATGAAGGTACAGCTGCGGCTGAGGCTATGTTTATGCAATACAGCTTACGCAAAAACCAGTCAGCTAAAAAGTTTTTCGTTTCTGAATTACTTTTCCCTCAAACCATCGATATTTTAAAAACACGTGCAAATCCTTATGGTATCGAGCTGGTAATCGGCAGCCATCTAGATTTCACTGCTTCCGAAGAATTTTTCGGTGCAATTGTTCAGTATCCGGCAGGAAATGGCGAAGTTTTCAATTATGAAGCTTTCGCATCAGCTTTACACAGCCAAAATATTAAATTAACCGTAGTTGCGGATATCTTAAGCTTAACCTTATTAACGCCTCCAGGCGAGTGGGGTGCTGATGTTGTAGTAGGTACTACACAGCGTTTAGGGATACCAATGGGTTTTGGTGGACCGCACGCTGCATTTTTTGCTACTAAAGAAGAATATAAACGTAATATCCCTGGTCGTATTATTGGTGTAACTATTGATAGCCATGGTGATTATGCGTTACGTATGGCTTTGCAAACGCGCGAGCAGCACATCCGTAGAGATAAAGCAACTTCAAACATCTGTACTGCACAGGCATTATTGGCTATCATGGCTGGTTTTTATGCCGCTTACCATGGCCCGAAAGGATTAAAAGCCATTGCCGAGCGCACACATGGTTTGGCCATTAGTTTGGCATCAACCCTTAAAAATTTAGGTTATGAGCAGTTAAATTCAGCTTATTTCGATACCATCCGTTTCGATTTGGGCGATTTGAAAAGTGGTATCCATGCTTATTGTTTAGATAACGAAATCAACTTAAATTATGTGGGTAATACGGTGACCATTTCGGTTGATGAAACCACTACTTTTCAAGACATTACTTTAATTGCTAAAATCTTTGCAAGAGCAAAAGGCATTGCTGGAGATCAGGTAGAGGTTGTCGAGAATGTAGAAACGGTTATTCCAGCCCCTTTGCAACGTACTTCTGCTTATTTAACACACCCGATTTTTAACTCGCACCACTCGGAACACGAAATGTTGCGTTATATTAAATCGTTGGAAGCAAAAGATTTATCGCTTTGCCACTCGATGATTGCTTTGGGTAGCTGTACCATGAAATTAAATGCTACGGCAGAGATGATTCCGGTTACCTGGTCTCACTTCGGTCGCATTCATCCATTTGCCCCGGCCGATCAGGTATTGGGCTATTATTCTGTTTTTAACGAACTGGATAAGTGGTTAAGCGAAATTACCGGTTTTGCGGCCATGAGCTTACAGCCAAATGCTGGTGCTCAGGGTGAGTATGCTGGTTTGATGGTTATCCGAGCTTACCACCACGATAGGGGCGATTTCCACCGTAACGTGGCATTAATTCCGGCTTCGGCACATGGAACAAACCCTGCTTCTGCTGCAATGGCCGATATGAAAATTGTAGTGGTTAAATCTTTAGAAAACGGTAACATCGATGTTGAAGATTTAAAAGCTAAGGCAGAATTACATAAAGACAACTTATCATGTTTAATGGTAACTTATCCATCTACTCATGGCGTGTTTGAAGAAAGCATAATCGAAATCTGTGAAACGATCCACGCTAACGGCGGACAGGTTTATATGGATGGTGCGAATATGAATGCACAGGTGGGTTTAACAAGTCCGGCCAATATTGGTGCCGATGTTTGCCACTTAAACCTGCATAAAACTTTCTGTATCCCTCACGGTGGTGGTGGTCCTGGTATGGGCCCAATCGGTGTGGCTAAACACCTGGTTCCTTATCTTCCGGGGCATGCTGTGATTGATATTGACAAAGGAAAATCAATTTCTGCAGTTTCATCTGCACCTTGGGGTTCGGCTTCTATCCTGATCATTTCTCACGCCTATATTGCGATGATGGGTGCTGAAGGTTTAACGAATGCTACCAAATATGCCATTTTAAATGCGAACTACATGAAAGCACGTTTAGAGCAGCACTATCCGGTACTTTATTCAGGCGCTCAGGGCCGTTGCGCACATGAGATGATTTTAGATTGCCGTGCTTTCAAAGCTTTTGGAATTGAAGTAACTGACATTGCAAAACGTTTAATGGATTATGGTTTCCACGCACCAACGGTTTCGTTCCCGGTTGCGGGTACTTTAATGATTGAGCCTACAGAATCGGAGCCTAAACATGAGTTAGACCGTTTCTGTGATGCATTGATCGCGATTAAAAATGAAATAGATCAGGTAGAGAATTTAACTTTCGATAAAACGGATAACCCACTAAAAAATGCACCTCACACCGTTTCAGTAATTACTGCTGACAATTGGGAGCATGCTTATAGCCGTCAAACTGCTGCATTCCCGCTTCCTTATGTGTTAGAACGCAAGTTCTGGCCATCGGTTGGTCGTGTTAATGATAGTCATGGCGATAGATCTTTGATCTGTGCATGCCCTCCAGTGGAGAGTTATTTGGAAGAGATAGTTCCTTAGTGAGGTAGAAGGCGGGGAGGTAAAGGGTTTAAGGTTTTCCGTTCCATCGCCTAATTCTCCTCTCGATCTCGTCATTATAAGGAGATACAACAAAGCGCTCTATTGAGATAAATCATCTGCAAGTTCTATGAAATTTTTTCATAAAGCTTGCAGATTTTTTTTGTTTAAAGCTATTTAATGCTTGAACGCCTGGGTGTATCAAGTGTTATTTATTTAATTGATTAATTTCAAAAGCAATATCGTACATCATTGAATTATTTCTAACTAGTGAAATGAACCAATTCATTCCGCCAAGCCAAATTAACGGCATACCAGCTAACCAGATTTTGTAAAATGCTATAGATATTGACATGCCAATTAGTGTAAGGTAAACTAAAATGTGGTCTATTTCAATTCTATAAATGAGCAATAATTTTCCTTTATCCTCCTCTATCGTAAATTTTCCGCTGTTTACTGATGCACAAATGTTGCCCCTCCATGCTGAATAAGTTCCTTTAAAATGCAATTCATTATTACTTTTTAAAACGATGATGCCTTTTTTTTCATCGATGTGTTCCTTTACCACTTTAATTTCGGCAGGATACCCGTCTAGGCTAATTGGCCGGTCAATACTAGTAGAGAATTTATACTTGAACAGGTTCATCAAACATCAATATTACTTAAGGTGAAGAGGTATCAATTTTATTTCCTAACAGCAAGCCATCAGAATTTACGTTGTAGCCTTGTATTTTGATCTGATTATTTTCTGCCGTGAGTATAACCGTTTCTTTCGATTGGTATTTTGTTCTTTCTACCACGTAGTAAAGCACATAATTTGCAGAAGGATTGCTACCTTTTACCACTTTCGATTCCCAATGATCGAGTTTTTCACTTTTAATTTCGCCTAATTTGCTTAAAGCTCCATTTAAATAGTCGTTTAATTTTTCGGTGCTGGTTGCAGCTTTGAATTTTGTACTCAATAATGGGATTACTTTTTGAAATTCTTTTTTCTGAAGGAATTCGTAAAACTGATTAGCCACTCTTTCTGCATCTTTTTTATCTTCTTCACGGTTGATGTACGTGCTGTTAACATTGCAGCTACTTGCGAAAAAAAGCATAGTTGTTAAGTATAAAGCCGCGTAGATTTTTTTTCTCATAAAGGGTTAATTTTTCAAATAAAGGGTTATATGATAAATATTAAAGATGTGCCAACAGCCTTAAGGCTGGTTTAAGTGTATAATCAGACAACTGCAGTTAATTTTTAAATGTCCTGAAATGCCATAAAATCCCTGAAGGATCGTGCAGGACACATTCACTACCCCATTCTTCGTTGCGGACAGGAGCAAGTTTTACGTTTTGATATTTGCCGGGTAAATCGAGGGCAAGCAATTCGGTATAATAACGGTCTACATCGTCGACATCCATAAAAACCATGCTTTTGTCGATCCAGTCTTTCACATAAGCATTCTAGAGGTAAAAGGCCAGGTTACCTGTTTTAAAGACCGACATCTGTGTGCCCAGCGTAGTTTTTTAGAACCCCAGGTCGCAGTAAAAGCTTCTCGATATTTCAAAATCTTTTGCACCAATAAAGGGGCGGATGGATGTTGCTCTCTGGTTCATAGCTTTGTTTAAAATAATGAACCAATATAATAATTTATTATGGTTTGGTGGTTTGCAACCTTAAATAGTAGCACCGTATTTGCCATATAAATGGGATTGGAATGGTATCCTTTTTTGTTGCAGTTGCTTCGATGAGTTCAGTATAAGGATCGCAAAAAGATTTAATGAAAAGCCCGGTTAACCTAATATTTGCTTCTGTACTTGCTTTCCAAATCATTTAAAGGGATGTGGCTATAAACCTTATTTACATAAAAAAGGAAACAAATTAAACCATTACCATAATTATAAAGTCAATAGAATGATTTTAAATAAATCCGATCATTTTTGAAAAAAGTTAACATAGGTCAACAACGAGAGATGGGTTGTTCATCTATATTTGTATCAAATTTTAAAAAACCAGAAAATGAAATTAAAAATCTCTTCAATTTTTTTATTAGTAGCAGTTGTTTCTTTATCAGCTTTTACAACTATTAAACCAGTAACTTATACTGTAGATGTAGCAAAATCAACCATTACCTGGATTGGTAAAAAAGTAACCGGTTCTCACAATGGAACAGTGGCTTTACAGTCAGGTACATTAGCAGTTAATGGTAAAAGCGTAACAGGTGGTACTTTTGTAATCTATATGACTTCAATTAAAGATGCTGATGGTAGTGCTAAATTAGAAGGTCACTTAAAGGCAGATGATTTCTTTGGTACAGCTAAATTCCCAACTTCAACTTTCGTTATTACCAAAGTTGCAGGTTCAGGTGCTAACGTAACCGTAACCGGTAATTTAACCATCAAAGGTATCACTAAACCATTAAGCTTCCCTGCAACTGTAACGGTTAATGCAGACGGAACAGCTTCAGCTTTAGCTGGTAAAATCATTGTAGACAGAACTAAATATGACATCAAATATGGTTCAAAATCATTCTTTGATAGCATTGGCGACAAAGCAATTGATGATAACTTCGAATTGTCTGTTAAATTGGTAGCTAAAAAATAATTTCCGGTCTCGGAAAAAGGAAGGCCTCGGCGATTGCAGGGGCTTTTTTTTGTTAACCGCAAAGTGACGCTAAGGTTAACCACAGAGTATTGCACAGAGAAGCGCAGAGTTTATTAATAATACTGATATGCACCCAACTCTGTTTACTTTGTGCCTTCTCCGTGGCCCTTTGTGGTAAAAAGCAACTTTGCGCGCTTAGCGCTTCCTTCTTTGCGTGCTTTGCGGTAAAAAATAGAGACTTTAAAAACTCAGGATAATGCAAGAAACCAGGCGGCAAGGTGCTGCAAAGTCCAAAGATCTCTCCACTTCGCGTTGCTCCGGTCGAGATGACGAAACGATGTAAGTGCGTACCGAAATAAAATAAATTGATTTTTTAAACTTAAATTATACTAATCACTTCAGGATCTGTTTTCCCTAAACCCTAAACCCTAAACCCTAAACCCTAAACCTATCTAATCCTAAATCCACCTTCAACCACATCCACAAAACCAGTTGCAGCACTTTTGCCATGGTAGAACAAACATTCCCAGTTCTCTTCAGCTGCTCTTTTACCAAACTCTTTCCGTAATTCCATCGCCTTGCGACCGTCGAAATCGTATTTGGCAATAAAATTTTTAACCAGTTCTTCTGGTTCAGGTAAAACATCACCGCCAAAAAATACTTTTTGATTGCCTTCTGTTAAAAGAAAAACCTGGTGGTTCGGACAGTGGGCACCAGTAAATTCGTAAGCAATGGTTTCATCCAACGCTCCATCGCCCTCCACAAATTTCAATTGTGCATTGCGTTGCACGAAATCGAAAATATCGGTATGGTAAGATGACGAAGTGCTGCTGAAAGCCGTTTCCCATTCGCCCCGGTTAATTACATATTTAGCATCAGGAAAACTCAGTTCTATTTTATCATTGCTTTGTTTGTGAATCATGCCACCAGAATGGTCGTAATGTAAATGCGACATTAAAACTTTAGTCACATCCGTTGGGTCGAAACCTGCATTGCGGATATTTTTATGTAAAATCAGTTCGCCATGGTCATCACTAAAACCTAAACCTGTATCAAAAAGTACGAGGTCGTTTTTCAACTCCACCAAAAAAGGCTGAACATTGATGAATAATGAAGCGGGTCTGTCTTTATAACTGTGTATAGCAGAATCGAAAGGCACAAATTTCTTTGATGCGTCAACAGAGTAGGTGCCTTCGAATAGGGTATGGACTTGCAAAATAAGAATCTTTTAAGGTTTGTACAAAGGTAACAATCTATCAATGATTAAAGATTTGTCTAATGCCACAATTTACAATTAGATCAGGTTTAGTACCGTATTAATTAAAAATTCAGAGAAAAACTAAGCTTTTGTTTTAGAGGTGCTTGTTTGGTATGACGCTTATGTTTCACTCCTAATTATCCAATTAAAATGTATATTTACTGTTCGGAGACAGTATAAAATGGAAAAAAGATGGGTGCTGGCATCAGATTGTGATGATGATACAGTAGCAAAAGTAGCAGAACAACTTAACATAGATCGTTCATTGGCACAGATTCTTGTGCAGCGGAATATCTGTGATTTTGATCAGGCGAAAAGTTTCTTCAGACCAGATCTTAATCATCTTCATGATCCTTTTTTAATGAAGGATATGGATGTTGCTATTGCCCGTATCGAAACCGCACTGGCCAGCCACGAAAAGATATTGATTTATGGGGATTATGATGTGGATGGCACCACTTCGGTTGCACTCGCTTATAGTTTCTTTTCAAAGCTCACTAAAAATATAGAATATTATATCCCAGATCGTTATCTGGAAGGTTATGGCATTTCTACTGCCGGGATTGATTATGCCAATGAAAATGGGTTCTCCCTTATTATTGCATTAGACTGTGGCATAAAATCGATCGATAAAATTGATTATGCCAATAAAATGGGGATCGATTTCATTATCTGCGATCACCATTTACCCGGAGATGAACTTCCACAGGCCATAGCTGTTTTGGACCCTAAACGTTCAGACTGTGCATATCCTTTTAAAGAATTAGCCGGCTGCGGAATTGGTTTTAAACTGGCACAGGCTTATGCACAAAAACATCAGCTTCCAAAAGAAACTTATCTGCAATATTTAGATCTGGTGATGGTAAGTATTGCGGCAGATATTGTGCCTGTAGTAGGCGAGAACCGAATTTTAGCTTATTACGGACTGAAAAAATTGAACGCTAATCCTTGCGAGGGTTTACGGGCTTTGATGGAGGTTTCGGGCAAAACCGAAAATTACACCATTACCGATGTGGTTTTTACATTAGGTCCGCGGATTAATGCTGCCGGAAGGATCGATCATGCGAAACATGCCGTTGCCATGCTGCTTTGCCAGGTAGATAGCAATTCCCTGGAACAAAGTGAACTCATCAACCTTAAAAATACCGAGCGCAAAACCTATGATCAGGACATTACCCGCGAGGCTTTGGCTTTAATTGGGGAAAGTGAAATCCTCATCAATAGAAAAACCACCGTGGTGTTTAACGAAAACTGGCACAAGGGGGTCATTGGGATAGTAGCTTCGCGCCTGACAGAAAAATATTACCGTCCAACCATTGTACTTACTAAATCTAATGGACATGTAGCCGGTTCGTGTCGCTCAGTAGTGGGTTTTGATTTATATGAAGCTTTAAGCGGTTGTGCACATTTATTAGATCAGTACGGGGGGCATAAATTTGCTGCAGGTTTAACCATGCAGGAGCACAATGTAAATGCTTTTGCCGATAAATTTGAAGAAATTGTATCCGCAAGTATTACGGATGAACTGCTTACACCCATGATCAGGATTGATGCGGAAATTGAACTGGCACAGATAGATGGTAAATTCTACCGGGTTTTATCACAAATGGGGCCATTCGGACCGGAAAATATGGCGCCAATATTTGTTACCCATAGCGTATATCTGGCACAGCATGCCATGGCTGTTGGCCAAAATCATCTAAAAATTAATATAAAACAACAAAATTCGCCTATTTTTGAGGGCATTGCATTTGGATTGGCAGAATTTCAAAATCTTTTACAACCCAGGGTGCCGTTCTCCGTTTGTTATACGTTAGAAGAAAATGTGTGGCGGGATAGGAAACGCTTACAGTTAAATATTAAAGGAATAAAAGTTAATTAATTGAAACCTTACAGATTTTAAAAAACTGTAAGGTTTAGCTAATAAGTATGATACTAAAAGCCGAAAATCTGGTTAAAAAATATAAACAGCGTACTGTTGTAAACAACGTTTCCTTTAACGTAAGCCAAGGGGAAATTGTGGGGCTTTTAGGTCCGAACGGGGCAGGGAAAACAACTTCTTTTTACATGATCGTTGGTTTAATTAAACCGAATGAGGGGCGTATCTTTTTAGAGGAAGAAGATATTACCGAAGATCCGATGTACCGCAGGGCGCAAAAAGGAATCGGCTATCTGGCACAGGAAGCATCAGTTTTTAGAAAACTTACCGTAGAAGATAACATCCTGGCCATTTTGGAAATGAGCAACTTAACCAAGGAAGAACAGCGTGATAAACTCGAAGAACTGATCAATGAATTTAGTTTGCACAAAGTACGTAAAAACCGTGGTGATTTATTATCCGGAGGGGAGCGTCGCCGTACCGAAATTGCCCGGGCTTTAGCTGCAAATCCTAATTTTATATTGTTAGATGAACCTTTTGCCGGGGTAGATCCTATCGCTGTAGAGGAAATCCAAAGTATTGTGGCTAAACTGAAGCATAAAAATATAGGGATTTTAATCACCGATCACAACGTACAGGAAACACTATCCATTACTGATAGGGCATATCTACTTTTTGAGGGAAAAATTCTGGAACAAGGCGTTCCGGAAGTACTTGCTGAAAATGAAATGGTGAGAAAAGTATATTTGGGATCAAATTTTGTATTGAAACGTAAGAAATTTGATATTTAAAATAGTTACAAACAAAATTCAACCTGGCATGTTGCCTACTCGCAAGGTTAAACCAAAAGCTACTAAATTTATTGTGTATAAAAATCTCTGTATATTCCCATTTAACCAAAGGGCTGGTGTGAAAGTCTGTAGCGGCCTGGCACCCGTTAGTTTTAGCATTTAAAAATGGCAATTGTAAATTCAATTTTTACCTGGTTAATGAAAAAGCGGATCCACCAGATCGAGCTTTTTATGAAATATCCGCACGATGTTCAGGAAGAGTGGTTTCACAGTCTGATTGATAGTGCAGAAAATACCGAGTGGGGTAAATTGTACGATTATAAATCAATTTTAACGCCGCAGCAATATCAGCAGCGCGTTCCGATCCAGAACTACGATACCCTAAAACCTTACATTGAGCGTATGCTTAATGGCGAACAGAACATCCTTTGGCCGTCTGATATTAAATGGTTTGCAAAATCATCGGGTACCACCAGCGACAGGAGTAAGTTTATCCCAGTCTCTGAGGAGTCATTGGAAGAATGCCACTTTAAAGGGGGAAAGGATATGCTTTCTATCTATTGTAATAACCGTCCCGATAACCAGATGTTTACCGGAAAAGGTTTGGTTTTGGGAGGTAGCCATCAGGTTAACCAATTAAACGAAGATTGTTTTTATGGTGATTTATCTGCTGTACTGATTAAAAACCTTCCTATCTGGGCCGAATATTACCGCACACCCGATATGTCTATCGCTTTGATGGATAATTACGAAATTAAGATGGATAGAATGGCAGAAGCCACCATTAATGAAAACGTAACCAGTATTTCGGGCGTACCAACCTGGACCATCGTATTGGCTAAAAAAGTACTCGAACTTACCGGAAAGCAAAATTTATTGGAAGTTTGGCCTAACCTTGAATTATATATCCACGGGGCAGTAAATTTTGCGCCTTATCGCGAACAGTTTAAACAGTTGATTCCTTCCGCTGAAATGTATTATCTCGAAACTTATAACGCATCAGAAGGATTTTTCGGCATCCAGGATCAGGATCATTCAGAAGAAATGTTGCTGATGCTTGATTATGGGATTTTCTATGAATTTGTGCCGATGGAAAATATAGGAGAAGAAAATCCTAAGGCGCTGTTGCTAGGAGAGGTAGAGCTGCATAAAAATTACGCGATAGTTATTTCTACAAACGGTGGTTTATGGCGATACATGATCGGCGACACTATTCAGTTTACCTCCCTTTCTCCTTACCGCATAAAAATTACCGGGCGTACAAAACATTTTATTAATGCCTTTGGCGAAGAGGTGATCATCGATAATGCGGAGCAGGCCTTAACTAAAGCCTGCCAGCAAACAGGCGCTGAAATAAAAGATTATACCGCAGGGCCTATTTACTTTAAGGATGAAAAGGCGGGCGGACACGAATGGATCATAGAATTTGATAAGCAGCCTGATGATTTTGAAAAATTTGTGGATGTGATGGACCAAACCCTGCGCGAGGTAAACTCAGATTACGATGCCAAACGTTTTAAAGATATGGCGCTGGCCCGTCCTAAAGTACATAATGCACCTGCTCACACTTTTTACAACTGGTTAAAGGCGAAAGATAAATTGGGCGGGCAGCATAAAGTGCCCCGGTTAGCCAATGAGCGTAAGTATGTAGATGATATTTTGGAGATGATGAAATCAGCTTAATTTTTATTTAGACATGTCAGTGAGAACTGTAGAAACACATTTAGCGGTGTCGCAGCATATTATTATTGACAGACACCCTAAAAAAAGTCGTCCTTACGAAGAGGAACGACGAAGCAATCTTTCATGCTGATGATCCTTGCTATAAAGATTGCTTCGTCGGCTGAAAAAGTCTTCTCAGCAATGACGATCCCCGGAGAGGTTTATTTCAATTAGATGTTGCTCTCAATAATATTGGTTTTATAAAATAAATTATTCCTTAGTGTGCCGGCTATAAATAACTTCACTCCATCATGAAAAATATCATACTTTTTTTCTTTATTTTAGGATCATCAATATACCAATCAAAAGCCCAGGTAAAAGAAAGCTACAAAGCACAAATTGCCTATAAAATTGTTGAAACTTCTCCTCGTTGTAAACAGCTTACCAAAGGACTCTACGAAAGGATTGTTAAAAATGGTGGTACCTCTTATGGTGTTATGCTTGAGAGCAGCCCCAATCCTAAAACTGACCCATCGCAGGGATACTCCAAAACCTATAATTTTAACCTCCACGAAAGTTATGCAGATAGAATGCCTATTCTAGCCAGGTTTGTATTTGATCCAAAAAAGCAACAGCTTTACGAGGAGGATGTACTAAATGATAAACTGATAGCCATCGCTTTTGACAAAAAGTTATTGAAGCGCTTTAATAAAACTAGATGAAAAGTATCAGTCTGTTGTACCAGATATGCGGAACACAACTATGATGCTTTTGGCCGTTAATTTGTAATATGCTAAACCATGAAGTTAAACAGGGAAAAAATATTAGGTTTTTTTAAGAAATCGCAAAGCAAAGCCTCAGTGATTTTAAGTGATAAAACCAAAGCCAGCAATACCATCAAAGATGCTTTAGGTAAGGCGGTTACCAATAAGGGAGATTTAGAAGGTGTTTGGACTAAACTGGTTCTGCTTTTTGCGGTATCTAAAGATTATGTGAATGGTGATTATACTGAAATCCCTAAAAGATCGATCATTGCCATTTTAGGAGGACTGATTTATTTCCTATCCCCAATTGATGTAATTCCTGATTTTGTGCCTGTTCTGGGATTCATTGATGACATATACGTTCTAAATCTGGTGTACAGACAGGTACTTAAAGATCTGGAAAGATATAAAGCCTGGAAAGATGGCCAGGGAAAAATAATTGACATAAATGGCTCGACCGCATAAAACCTTTTTAGAATGGTTGGGCGAACATCTTTTTAGTTGTCCGTTTAAAACTCATTTCGGTATTGACTGTCCTGGCTGTGGCCTGCAGCGCTCCGTTTTGGCTTTGTTTAAAGGTGATTTATCCGCATCATTTAAGTTTTATCCTGCAACAATCCCGCTTATTTTTCTGGTATTATTTACTTTGATTCACTTAAAATTAGACTTTAAATTTGGGGCGCAGCTGATCAAAATCGTTTTTGCAGGGGTTGCAGTAATTATTTTAATCAATTACATTTACAAAATATACACTCACCAATTGATCTAAATATCTATGTCAGAAGAACAGGAAACCCCTCAAGAAAATAAACCTATTGATCTTTCTAAAGGTCAACAGTCAGAACCTGCACCATTTCAGCCCCTGGGGAACGGGCCGGTAACCCCGCCGCCTTTTCAACAGCCACCACCATTTGGCCAGTTTGGAGGTGGAGGTTTTGGTCAGCAAAATTTGCCAAATGCTACAGCTGCACTTGTATTGGGTATTATAGCTATCCCCGCATGTTGTTTTTACGGCATATTTGGGTTAGTATTTGGTGTAATAGCCTGGATATTAAGTGCTGGTGATATGAAAAAATATCAGCTTAATCCGGGTTTATATACCGAGTCATCATATAAAAATGCAAAAGCAGGCAAGATCTGCGGAATGATTGCGACTATTTTAAGTGCATTATTTATTGTGATCTTTATATTGATTATAGCGGGAGCGATTACCAACCCTCAAATGTTTGATAATTTTATCAAAGGAATGAAATAGGTTATTAATTTTACCTTAAAAATATAAATCGGATGGTGCATGCCATTCGATTTTCTTATTTTTGTACTATTGATATTGTAAATAAAAAACTAAGATAATGTATCCAGAATATTTAGTAGAGCCAATGCGTAAGGAATTAACCAACGTTGGTTTTCAAGAGTTAAAAAATGCAGCAGACGTAGATCAGGCGATTAAAGGTGAAGGAACTGTATTGGTGGTTGTAAATTCTGTTTGTGGTTGTGCAGCAGCAAATGCACGTCCGGCAGCCCGCGCAGCGGCAGCACACGAAAAACATCCTGATAAATTGGTTACCGTTTTTGCAGGTATGGAAAAAGAAGCAGTAGATCAGGCTAGAAGTTATATGATGCCTTTTCCTCCGTCTTCTCCCGCAATGGCTTTGTTTAAAGATGGTAAATTGGTACACATGATCGAGCGCCACCAGATTGAGGGCAGACCAGCACAAATGATTGCTGACAACCTGATCGGTGCTTTTGAACAATACTGCTAATAAATGATTGCACAGATTATTGGATTACACCGGTAATTAGCTGATTTAAATTATAATGAAATGGTGAATGGCAACATTCACCATTTTGCGTTTAATGAATTGATGAAATGACTATTTTTTATTTACGGGACTTCTACTTTATCGTCATGCTGATGATAGTTCCTAAAATCCGCATGTCTGTCGTAATCTAAATATTACTAATTTCTAAAGATGAATATCACCTGATTTTATTCCCCGATAATTATATTTTTAGCCTCAATTTCATTTTTGATTTGAATTTTCGAACAGATCTGGGATCCAAATTCTGTTTTGGGCATAAAAACGGTAATGAGATCTCCTCGCGGAGATATACCAGGTAACATATTGGCGCTAAGTATTTCTTTTTTTGTTGCTGAACCTATGGGTAGCGGTGATCCATCGAGTAGATTCTCAGTTTTAGCTGTCTGCCCTGTCTGACCCATTTGGCCGGCCGGATGATGAACCTGAAAAGAAACTTCTTTAGTCTGAAAGATGGCTTCAGCGTTTTTACCTTTTTTGAAAAATAATCAATGATCTTATTGTATATGTTTCGGCAGACCGCTGTAAGGTATAGAAAAACCAGGTTTTTGTCCAATGCGGAAAAAGGCATGTTGTTCCATCCAAAATCATTTTTGAGGATATCAAACTGCCGTTCCATGCCTCCTCTCTGGTCATAAAAACGGACAATGGCTACGGTATCCGTTTCGAAGTCGTTGGTCATGATCCCCCTATATCCATAGGCATCCTGGGTGATCAGGTCGACCTGCCATCTTTTTTCAATCTCCTTTTGGCAACCAGCCTGTATGTCTGCGGCTGCCGGTCCTGTTCCCTGGCCTGAGTGGCAAAGGGAAGGATGTCAATGTATCCTAATCCAGCGGGCCATCTCTGTCCTCCATCACTTTCCAGTTACGGATCTGGGGGAAATATTTCTCGACATAGCTGTTTCTGCACCCTATGTAAAAATGTTCCACTTTCTGTTCCAGGAGGGCAACCACGTCATACTGGTACGATGCTGCATCTGCCCTGAAGTTTCTGATCTTTTTTACCTTCTTTGTTTCAAGCAGATCAAAAATCCTCCCGAGCGTATCCCGTTGAAATGACTTTGCATCAGAATTCCCGTTCCTGTTTTCGATATATAGTACAAACTGCTCATTGATCGTGCAGATACCCGGCTGATAGCCATAATCCCTTTTGTAGGTCATTTTGCTGTCCTGTTTCTCATTGAAAATGATCGTGTTGTCATAATCAAGGGTAAGTTCACCAGAGTCAAGGACCCCGATCTTTTTTAGGACTTCAAGGTTGAAGTTTTCAAGGGTCCGGTTGGTACAGTATTGATGTGTGACCGCCCCCCGCTTGGTTGCACAGGTTCTTGCCTGTTCGGCCAGCCCGGAGAGCCTTCTCAGAACAGTATCGGGGCTTGCAAGCCTGACAAGGGACTGTCTGTAAAATGACCCCGCAAGTGGGTATGGAGATCTTCTACACAATCCCCGCCACAGAGAAAAACAGATTTGAGAGAGTAGAAGACATCCTTCCAGGAATACCTGCTCTGGGCAGCAACGCCAGGCAGATGTGCATGGCAGAGCTTATCGATTTCCAATCTGTTTAAGTAATCAAAAACAAAATTTATGCCTCCGAAAGCGGATATTGGGTCTGAATTTATTATTTTCACAGCAGTAATATTGGTCAACACTAATTTAAGTGAATATTACCTTGCTGCAAAACATTGTTTATCAAAGTTTTGCAGCATTTTTTTTTCTAACTTGCGGATTTTAGGTAGTTATCGGATTTATTTCAGCAAAAATCTCCTTAATCCCACAGCTGGTCTTAGCGTCTCGCTAAGACTTTAATTAGGTTGTTCCTTTAACCCCATAACATTAAATAATAACAGGTCTTAGCGAGATGCTAAAACTAGAGAAGAGTCGGAAAGACTAGAGGATTAAAGATTCTTCACTGCGTTCAGAATGACAGTAATGTGAAAATTTGTGCTTTAAAAATCTTTATTAAGCAATTTCTCCAGTTCGCCGAAAGAAACATTCATTCTTACACGGCCTTGTTTGGCATAAGATATTTCTCCGGTTTCTTCAGATATAATTACGGCCACCGCATCCGTGGTTTCCGAAACGCCGATACCTGCGCGGTGCCTTAAGCCGAATTGAGGGGGCAACTGGTCATTATCTGTTAAAGGCAAAATGCAACTCGCGCTTTTAATTCTGTTTTCAGAGATTACTACGGCGCCGTCGTGCAGCGGACTGTTTTTCTGGAAAATGCTTTCCAGTAAGCGTTTTGATATTTTGGAATCAACAAATTCGCAGCTATTGGCAAAAAACTGTTCATCATAAAATTTAACAAATACGATTAAGGCTCCTGTACGCGTTTTCTTCATGCTTTTACAAGCATCGATAATAGGCTTTATACGGGTTAAATTGTTTCTTTCAATTTCTTTCCGGCCAAATAAATAACCCCACCAGGCTTTGTTTTTTTGTAAAAAGGCATTTTTCCCGATCAGCAAAAGAAAACGCCTGATTTCAGGGTGGAAAATTACAATAAGGGCAATAATCCCCACACTCATAAATCTGTCTATAATGGCAGTCAGTAATTCCATGTGCAGGGCCTTTACTATCCAGTAAAAAACGGTGATAATAAACATCCCAACCAGAAGGTTAACAGCTAACGTGTTTCGGATCAGGGTATAAACATAGTAAATTAATAAAGCCACCAAAATGATATCAACGATATCAGTTGGTGATACTTTAAGGAAATCAAAATCAAAACCTTTCATTAGTGGCAAGATAGCAAAACGGATTCCAGTTTACAAACAGGATAGATTAACTGTTTAAAATGGTTAACCGGTTAATTGCTGATGAAATATTATAGATGTATAAAAGACGCTGTTCGCTAACCGCCATGCGCTAACCGCTCCACCAACCGCACACACTCTACCGCTTCTTTCACATCGTGTACCCTTAAAATGCCCGCACCTTTTTGTAGCGCAATGGTGTTGAGTACTGAAGTGCCGTTTAAAGCCTCTGCTGCTGTAATGCCAAGTGTTTTATAAACCATTCCCTTTCTCGAAAAACCCACTAAAACAGGAAGTTTGAAGATTTTAAACGCTTCCATTTGTTTGAGCAGTTCATAATTATGTTCAGTGGTTTTCCCAAAGCCAAAACCCGGATCAATAATCACATCATGGATGTGCAGTGCTTTAAGTGCAGCAACTTTTTTTGCCAGATCATCGATCACTTCGAGCAATACATTATTATAAACCGGATTTTGCTGCATATTTTGTGGTGTACCCTTCATGTGCATCATGATGTATGGCACCTGCATCCTGGCTACTGTTTCGAACATCTTCTCGTCCAGATTTCCGGCTGCAATGTCGTTAATGATATGTGCACCAGCTTCAATGGTTTCCCGGGCAACCTTTGCCCTGAAAGTATCAATGGAAATAATCGCTTCCGGAAATGCTTTTACCAAACTTTCTACCACAGGTACCAAACGGTCTGTTTCTTCACTGGTAGAGATATCCTGAGCGCCTGGCCTTGATGAGTAACCACCAACATCAATAAATGTAGCCCCTTCACTTAAAAATTGTGCTGCTTTACTCAAAGCTTCATCAATCGTTTTTGTACGGCTGTTGTGATAAAAGGAATCAGGAGTGATATTTAAAATTCCCATTACTTTTGGCGTGCTTAAGTCGATAAGTCTGCCTTTTATATTTAAGCTTTGTTTGGGCTCAAAAAAGTTTTTTTCTGCCATAATAAACCCTTTCGGGATTTGGGTTTCGCTTTAAAAATGTATCTTTAGCTTTTGTTTTTTCACGACAAAAATACACTAAAAACTAAATAATTATTGGCTTTGGCACAAACAAATACCTCTACAGAATTTGACGAAGTGATTGCGGTTTGCAGATCATTATTTTTAAAAAAAACTAAAGATTACGGAACTGCATGGCGGATTTTGAGACCAAGTTCAATAACTGACCAGATTTTTATCAAAGCACAGCGCATCCGTACCCTGGAAGAAAAAAAAGTAAGTAAGGTGGGAGAGGGTGTGATATCTGAATACATCGGGATTGTAAACTATTGCGTGATTGCCATGATGCAACTCGAATTAACCGAAAGCGACCCGAATGAAATGCCTTTTGAAGAAGTTGAAAAAAGGTTTGACGATAAGGTAACGGAAACCAAAGATTTGATGTTTGCCAAGAATCACGATTATGGAGAGGCCTGGCGAGATATGCGCATTAGTTCGTTAACCGACCTGATTTTGATGAAAATTTTTAGGGTTAAACAGATAGAAGATAACGAAGGCCAAACGCTGGCTTCAGAAGGTGTTAATGCGAATTATCAGGATATGTTGAACTATTCTGTTTTCGCACTGATCAAACTTGGCGTAAAATAGCAAAATAGCCTTTAAAATAGATACATAGATGCGAAATATAGTTTTAAGATTCTCCAGAATTTTTGTCGGTGCTTTATTCATATTTTCAGGATTAATCAAAGCGAATGATCCGCTTGGCTTTGGCTATAAACTACAAGAATATTTTGAAGTTTTTCACATGAATTTCCTGAGCGGAATGGCTACTGGTATTGCCATTTTACTTTGTACCTTAGAAATTGTGCTAGGTGCCTTATTGTTATTAGGTTTCTGGAGCAAAAAAGTAGCCTGGGGCCTGTTGCTGCTCATTATCTTTTTTACCCTGCTCACTTTTATATCTGCCGCATTTAAAGTAGTAACCAGTTGTGGTTGTTTCGGCGACGCCATCCCGCTTACACCATGGCAGTCGTTTACCAAGGATCTGGTGCTTTTAGCAATGATTATTGTTATTTTCCTTAATAAAAATCTCATCCATCCATTATTTAAAAAAGAAGCAACACAAAGAAATATTGCCCTTTTAGTAACGGTTGTATCTTTAGGTTTTGGATTATATACTTACAATGTCTTGCCTATTATTGATTTTTTGCCCTATAAAGTTGGCGCACATATTCCGTCGTTAATGGTCATTCCTCCAGGAGAAAAGCCTGATGAATTTGAGATCATGTATCATCTCAAAAATAAGAAAACCAAAGAGGAAAAAGACATGAGCGATAAAGCCTATCTTAAAACGGAGATCTGGAAAGATAACAATTGGGAAATTATCGGCGAACCGGCAAAAAGGCTGGTTAAAAAAGGATTTGAGCCTAAAATCAAAGATTTGAACATTACGGATGCTTCCGGAACTGATTATACAAAGGAACTGATCGAAAACCCATACTATAATTTAATTTTTGTGGCTTACGATCTGCACGCAACCAATGAAGCTGCTATTGGTAAATTAAACGCACTGGCCTTAAATGCCACCCAACAGTTTAATATCCGTACAGTATTGCTTACTTCTAATTCGGCACAGGATGCACAAGCATTTATTAAAAAAAATAATCTGTTCTCAGAAGTATTTTTTGCAGATGCCGTTCCGCTAAAAAGTATGGTAAGGGCAAATCCTGGTGTTTTATTGATGAAAAACGGAGTGGTGATCAATAAGTGGCATTACCATAATGTACCCACTTTCGACCAACTCAGCCGGAAATATTTCGATAAATAAACATGATCGGATATGCACTAAAAAAACTCATGTATGGACTGCTGGTGATGGGCGGTGTAATATTGGTTGTTTTTGTGCTGTTTAACATTTTACCCGGCGACCCTGCAAGAATGACAATGGGGCAGCGGGCCGATGTACAATCACTTGAGGCTGTTCGTAAAGAATTTGGTTTAGATCGATCGAAGCCGGTTCAGTTTATTTTATATCTGAACGACTTATCGCCTGTCAGTATTTTGGATAATAACAGTGCCAGTCAACAGAAATACCATTACGCCAAACTCATAACTTTTGATCAAAAAGTACTGGCTTTAAAATGGCCCTATCTGCGTAGTTCTTACCAAACTAAGCGAGATGTTACTGCGATTCTTTCCGAAACGGTGCCCAATACTTTTATCCTGGCATTAACAGCAATGATTTTTGCTACCATAATAGGTGTGTTGCTGGGAGTGCTGTCTGCAGTATATAGAGATTCGTGGATTGATAAAACAGCCAATGCATTTGCTATTTTAGGAATATCCGCCCCTTCATTTTTCGCGGGAATTATTATTGCCTGGCTATTTGGCTTTGTGCTGAGCGATTTTACAGGTTTAAAAATGAGTGGGAGTCTTTATTCCTACGATCCATTTAATGGAGAGGTGTTAACGTTAAGGAACTTGTGGTTACCAATGATTACACTGGGATTAAGGCCATTGGCCATTATTGTGCAGTTAACCCGTAGCGCCATGCTGGATGTTTTGGCGCAGGACTACATCAGAACCGCAAAGGCGAAAGGTTTAAGCAAAAATGCGATTATTTATAAGCATGCCTTAAGAAATGCCATGAATCCTGTTATTACAGCTATTTCAGGATGGTTTGCATCTTTATTGGCAGGCTCTTTCTTTGTCGAATACATTTTCGGCTATAACGGTTTAGGGAGGACAACAGTAGCCGCCTTAGAAATGTCTGATTTTCCGGTAGTCATGGGATCAATTCTTTTTATTGCCTTTGTTTTTGTAGTCATTAATATTCTGGTCGACATTTTATATGCCTATGTAGATCCGAGGGTTAAATTAAGTTAAGTACGATGAGTGAACACGAAATCATTAAGTATACTGAACTTGCCGATAGACGGATTATCGAAATATTTAAGCAGGCAACTATTGAATTGCCTGATGCAGAACGCTTGTTCTGCCATGTGCTTAATGCACAGCATATTTGGGCGCAACGTATTTTTGGCAAAAAACCGGTTTACGGTGTTTGGGATATTCACCCCATAGAAAATTTTGAAAGTATCTCTTTAGAAAATTTCAGACTGATTAAAGAGGCATTGAATAATTACACTTTAGATCAAAGGATTTTATATTCGAACTCCAGAGGGGATCAATATGAAAACCGTGTAGATGAAATTTTATTTCATTTGTTTAATCATTCTACTTATCATCGCGGGCAGGTGGTAACCTTATTAAAAAAGGCTGGGTTTACGCCACCTGTAACCGACTATATTATGTTAAAACGCGACCATTTATTTTAGGTCGGCAATCAGAAATCACATGAAAATTTTCCTTATCGGCTATATGGGCTGCGGCAAAAGTACCAAAGCAAAACAACTGGCACACCGTCTAGCGTGTCCAGTGATTGATCTGGATGCCGAAATCGTTACGAAAACAGGGAAAAGCATTGCAGAATATTTTGCAGAATTTGGGGAAAGTGGTTTCAGGGATTATGAAAGTGAAATGCTTAAAACCTTTAACTATCCGGAAAGCTGTGTGGTGGCTACCGGAGGTGGATTACCTTGTTTCTTCGATAATATGGAATGGATGAATGCACATGGCACTACGGTTTATCTGAAAATGGAACCTGCTGCTTTGGTTTCACGCTTACATAACCGCCAAAAGCGTCCGTTGATTAAAGATTTGGATGATGAGCAACTCCTGGTCTTTATAAAAGAAAAACTCCATGAACGTGAACCTTTTTATATCCGGGCGAAAATAATTGTAGATGCGTTTGATCTTGATGGAGAGCAGTTGGAGGAAGCCGTTAAGCGAGGTTGTTAGTCTGCAGTCCATAGTCTTTAGTCTTCAGTTGATTAATCGCTTTTAGCAATACCGCGATAAGTCGTAAGCGATCAACCATGGACCATCAAACCATTGACCCAATGGCTAATGAACTATTAAACCACTAAACGAATATCATCATCAATAATCTTAGCAGATAATAGAGCCAATGGGATTCCGCCACCTGGATGTACGCTACCACCGCAGAAGTAAAGATTCATCACTTTGGAACTGAAGTTGGAATGCCTTAAAAATGCGGAAAACTGATTGTTGGAGCTATTGCCATATAAAGCGCCCTGATACGATCCCGTTTTGCTTTCTATCGATCTAGGATCAAGAATCTGTTCGCAAATGATATCTTTTTCAATGTTCCGGTTTAAAATCCGGCTGATTTTTTTGATGATATTTGCCTTCGCTTCCTTGATCAACTGATCCCAGTTTTGTCCGGTATTGGCAGGTACATTAATCATCACAAACCAATTCTCAGCATGGGCCGGTGCATCCGTTCTGATGTGTTTAGAACTGATGTTAATGTAAACGGTAGGGTCGCTGCTCACGGTTTTATCTTTCCAGATGGCATTAAATTCCTTTTGATAATCTTCGGTAAAGAAAATGTTGTGCAGGCCTAGCTCACTATAATTGCTGTCCATGCCCCAGTAGAAAATTAAGGCCGAGCTACTTCGTTCCTGCGTTAATAGTTTTTTCGGCTCTGCTATGCCTTTCAATAAATTTTTATAAGTAAACCAGATATCGAGGTTAGAGATTACGATGTCTGCTTTGTAGATTTTATCGTTAACTTTAACACCCTTTATTTTAGGTTTGCCTGCATCGGTGTATAGAATTTCTTCAACTTTCTGGCTGTAATGAAACCTAATACCCAGCTCTTCAGCCAATTTTACTAAAGCGCTTACAATGCCATACATTCCATCTTTTGGGATAAAAGCACCAAAATGATATTCAAAATGCGGAATTACATTTAGTGTAGCTGGTGCCTGATAGGGGTCTGAACCATTATATGTAGCGTACCGGTTAAAAAGCTGGGTAATGCGCCCGTCTTTAAAAAATGCCTGGTTTGCCATAGCCTGTGTTCTGAAAGCATCAATCTGACCAAAACGGAATATCGATTTTAAAGTATCCCAATGCAGGTAACTTTTAAGTTTATGTAAACTCCTTTCTAAAAAAACGCGATGTGTAACGTCATAGATTGTCTCGCTTTTTTTTAAATAACGCTGTACTTCAGCTGCGGTTGAATGGGTTTTTTCTTCAATATCCCGGGCAAATTTGTCAAGATCAGCGGTGGCATTTAGCCTTAAACCATCTTCATAAAAGTAACGGCAGATTTCTTTTAATTTAATGTATTTAAAATAATCTTCAGGATCTTTCCCGGCCAGTTTAAAGAGTTCATCTACATATTGTGGCATGGTAAAAAGACTTGGACCTGCATCAAACCTGAAACCATTCGTTTTTATTTCCCCTAGTTTACCTCCGGCTTTTGAGTTGGCTTCAAAAACATCAACTTGATAACCTTTAATAGCGAGGCGAATGGCAGAAGCAATTCCCGCGATTCCGGCTCCGATAATTATGGCTTTTGGTTTAGGCATAATACGAAAATAGCATAAATATTTTACTAACTTGACGCAATGACTAAGGATGAAATTATTATTTATAAAAATGAAGCAGGACTGCCAGCAATAGAAGTGGTTTTCGGTAATGATACTGTTTGGCTTACTCAACAGCAGATGCAACTGCTTTTTAACAAAACTAAACAAAATATTAGTCTCCACATTAAGAATATATTTACTGAAAATGAACTGGATAAAAGTTCAACTGTCAAGAAATCCTTGACAGTTCAAAAAGAAGGTAATAGGTCAGTTAGCAGAGAAATCGAATTTTATTCTTTAGATGTGGTTATATCAGTTGGCTATCGGGTAAAATCGGTTGAGGGAACAAAATTTCGTATATGGGCTAACCAGATTTTAAAAGATTATCTACTAAATGGATATGCCTTAAATTACAAAAGATTACAAGAACAAAGCCAGCAACTCATTGAATTAAAGCAAGCCATTAAGTTGGTTAATGCTGTTCAAAATAGCCACATGCTTAATAATGAAGAATTAAAAGATACTTTTAAAATTCTTACAGATTATGTTTATGCTTTAGATGTTCTTGACCGTTACGACCATCAGCAGTTAGAAAATGAAGTTTCTGGCCATAAGGGTGATTTTAGAATAGATTACAATTCTGCACTTGAAGCAATAGAAGATTTGAGAGTGAAATTTGGTGGAAGCAAACTTTTTGGAAATGAAAAAGATCAGTCATTTAAAAATTAATTTGATCAACTATAAAAATTAACCTATCTCAATTCCTCCAGATACGCTTTTGTCTGTTTTTCGATCTCATTAGTGGCAAATTTAATGGACGAACCTACTCTCGTAGTTTCTGTTTTAACGGGCATTTTATTGATGGTTGCCAATGCATCAGTATACCATTTGCTCCAAACCTCAATAATATGTTTCTCATCATCTGCCGATTTTCCATTCGCAATTGCTTTTTTGCTGAGCTCAAATTCTGTTTTTAAGCGGATCAGCGCATCTCCTTTAACTTGAGAAACGGTGGCAATAGCTGTGTTTTCATCTGCAGAAATTAAAGTATAGGCCGCAGTTAAACTACTGATGCCGACGTTTTTCATCTCTGTTGCCGAAACTTTATCGATTCTATCATTATCGGTATGATAAAATACATCGGTAAAGTGCCACATCAGCAAACCTGGTATTTTATTTTGTAAAAACGGAGTGTGGTCGCTGCCGCCCTCAAAAGGATTATAGTTAACCGTCCAATTGGCAAATTTACCCTGTGCTTTACAGATATCGAAAATAAAATCGTTGAAATAATGCGGGAAAAGATCTTTCTCACTCACATCACCAGCGCCCCATTCAGTATGTTTATCTACGCCTCTTGTCCAAATGGCTGATGGATCGGGCATTTTTTCGATTAAGAAAGAGCCACCGGTTTTTTTGGTGTTTTCGCCAACCATATCCAAACTCATTCCCCACATAATGCCCCTGGCCCTCGTGGTATCCTCGGTAATATATCTTCTAGTTGATACGATTTCATCGCCCCATAAAAAGGTCAAGCTGCGTTCAGGTTTTATCTTTTTTGCCTGATACAGTTCTGCCGTTAATCTTGCCATTTCTGCTAATGTGCCAACACCACTGGCATTATCGTTTGCACCAGGCTCCTGAACATGTGCACTGAAAACAAAACGTTCATTAGGATTTATACTGCCTTTAACATTTGCCACAATGGTTAATTCTTCGGAAGGATATATTTTAGTCTGAATATTTACTTTTAATTTAGTATCACCTTTTAGGCAAACGGCTTTTAACTTTTCTTTTGCTGCATAGGAAAGGAGCAATGTCCACACTTCGCTATTGGCTTTCATGCTGCCAAACTGAATAGAAGTTTGATGAATTTCCGGTTGGGTGTATTTTGGCATTGAATAGCCTAAAACCCCAATGGCCCCTGCTTTAGTTGCGATTTGTAGTAAACGCGATGGATTATTTTCAGAAAACAGAATTTTTCCTTTCAAATCCATCTTTTCTATTTCTGCTGAAACTGTTTTTTCGATGTAAACCACGTTAGCCGTTACACCATCAGCAGCAGTTGAGCCACAGTTAATGGGAATCATGTTACGGTTGGTTTTATAAGAAATAAGCGGTTGTGTCTCACCTATAATATCGATATTGGCATCAATAGGTTCCCAGGTGTTGTTTTTCATCGCTCTTTTTTCGATCCGATAAGTTAAGGGCGCTTCAAATTCATTTTTTTTCTGTTCTACAAAACCAGCCTTTTTAAGGATATTTTCGACGTAATGAATACTGGCGTTAAAGCCAGTATTGCCAGGTACACGAAAGTATTTTTCTACAAAGGCCGTTGTTTCGTAGGCATTTTTTTCCTGAAACCCTGCTCTTGTCATTTTGAAAAATTCATCTGTCGTGTTTTGCGCATAACAGGTAACGCCCGCCAAAAGCAGTAGAAAAAGTATCTTAGTTTTCATGATCATTAGTAAAAACGAAAGATACTAAGAATTTAATGTTGTTTAGTCGTAACGCTTCCCCATTTTACGTTTTAATCCTTCATCAACCGATAGTGGTCCAGAGCCAACTACCCAAAAAATGATAAGAAGAAATAAAATTAACACGGAGAACCAGAGTTCTGAATTCAGGGGTGAGAATCCTATAGTAAGGTTAACGAAAAATACGGCAAACAATAAAATTGGAAGCTGAATAACAACTGCAAAGCGGGTAACTAAACCTAAAGTGATCAAAATACCACCGACTAAATGTGCAAATGCGACAACATGAATGGCAACACTGATTAACATGCCTGAAAAACCAAATACGTTGTTTTGTGTAATCATGTTCTGGAGCACAGAAGTGTCGCTGACAAAAGAAACACCTTTTCCAAAAATGATCAGGCCAAGTACAATCCGAAGATAATCCAGCCATTTTGCGTGATGAACATCTCCCCAATGTTCAATTTTACGGATAACGTTCATAATGAACCTCCATTTTTATGTAAATGATATATTAAGTTAAGAATTTATATTTATTATATCAAATAAGTATTTAGAAATCAGTGGGATATTTAAATTAAAAGAAAGAAAGCAAAATCTTTATCTTTCTGATAAAAGATTAACAGAAAATTAACCTATACCGTTTTGGTTTTTGGTCTGAATTTTGTATTATTGCTTAAATAGATTCGTTTTTTATCATGAGCAAGGAGATACTAGAGTTTTCTGTACAAGTGGATGAAAAATTCGACCTAAAATTTAACTGGTTGGGCGGCTTTTGGGACGCAGCATTTAGATTTTTTGGAAAATAATTTTTTAAAGCCATAATTATTGAAGAAGCATCAGCTTCCTGGTGGAAAGTTATGGCTTGATTTTTCTGGTTCTTCGGTCTATCGCGCTCTTTATTGCTGGTTTCAATCTTTTTGACCGACAGTTTTTAAGCCTTCTGTCTTTCTGTCCTACACCTTCAACCTCTTTTTCCTATCTTTGCAAAATAATGAGTAGAAGAAAACCTGGTACGGTAACTATTGTTCCAAACGTACAAATAATTGATATTGCTGAAGAAGGAAAAGGTGTTGGCAAGGCTGATGAATTGGTCATCTTTGTGGATAAAGCTGTTCCTGGTGATGTAGTAGATGTGCGGTTGACCAAAAAGAAAAAGAATTTTGCAGAAGCAATCATCGATCAGTTGCATGAAAAATCAGCATTGCGTACTGATCCTTTTTGTCCTCATTTCGGAACCTGTGGTGGTTGTAAATGGCAGCACATGGGTTACGATGCTCAATTAAAGTTTAAGCAGAAAAATGTTGAGGCAGCTTTACAGCGCTTGGGCAAAATAGATACCTCTGGTACAGAACCGATTCTGGGTTCTGCAAAAAACAGATATTACCGCAATAAATTAGAATTTACTTTCTCGAACAAACGTTGGTTGGAAAAAACTGATGTAGAACGCGATGAAGATTTTGATATGAACGCCTTGGGTTTTCACGTACCCTTACGTTTCGATAAAATTTTAGATATCGAACATTGTTATTTACAGGATGAACCCTCCAACTCCATCAGAAACGCTGTCCGTAAATATGCTTTAGAAAATGAGTTGTCTTTTTACGATCTGCGTAACCATGAGGGCGTTTTGCGTAACCTGATTATCCGTACTTCGAGTACAGGAGAAGTAATGGTGGCGGTGGTATTTGCTTATCCTGAACAAACACAGGTTGATGGTTTAATGGGATTTCTAAAAAATGGATTCCCGCAAATTACCTCTTTACTTTATATTATTAACCAAAAGAAAAACGATACTATTTTTGATCAGGATGTCGTGGTTTTCTCTGGTCGCGATCATATTTTCGAAGAGATGGATGGCATCCGCTTTAAAATCGGGGTAAAATCTTTTTACCAGACCAATTCTGAACAAGCCTTCGAACTCTATAAAATTACCAGGGAATTTGCCGGATTTAAAGGTGACGAACTGGTTTATGATTTGTACACCGGGGCAGGAACAATTGCCAACTTTGTGGCCCGAAATGTAAAACAGGTGGTAGGCGTAGAATATGTACCTACCGCGATTGAAGATGCTAAGTTCAATTCTGAACTCAACGGAATTTATAATACGATCTTTTATGCCGGTGACATGAAAGACATTCTTACTTCCGAATTTATATCGGCCCATGGTAAGCCTGATGTAGTAATCACCGATCCGCCACGTGCGGGAATGCATGCAGATGTGGTGCAGAGATTATTGGAAATGGAAGCCGAAAAAATAGTTTATGTTAGCTGTAATGCCGCAACACAGGCCAGAGACCTCGAACTGTTAAAGGAAAAATATGATGTAGCCCGCATTAAGCCGGTAGATATGTTTCCGCATACGCAGCATGTAGAGAATGTGGTACTTTTGAGATTAAAGGCGTAAAATGTAAAATGGAAGAGGTTTGATGGGCTTTAACCAGTCTAACATTCAAACCCTCCAACAACAAAGAAATGGATAGAGAAGAATTATTAAGTGCAACACCAGAAGATAGTGGGGCGCCACAACGTAAACAGGAAAGTCCACTGATAAGCTTAGAAAAAGACCTGGAGTTTTATGCTGATGCGATCAAAGAAGTGGCCATTGAGATTATGGTTGAAGGAATTTCTGCGAATCCGATTTTCATTGCTCATCAGCACGAGGTAAATATTGGTGAAGTGATTTTAAATAAAGAAGAGCTCAATACCAATTGGACCATACAAGCCTCTACATTAGAAGAATTTGTAGAAAAAGGAATTATCAGCAAGGAGAAAAAAGAACCATTCTTAAAAGTTTATAAGAAACCGGAAGACTTTATGTGTGTATTCGTGATCGTTCCTGAAGGTGCTAACTTTATTTATTATCCGTATAAAAGAGGTAGAGGGTAGAACGATGGAGGGGTAAAGATTTATGTCCCAATGGCAATAGTAGCCAGAATCTGCATAATCTTCGAGTATCTGGGAATTTTTTATAAAGAAGACGCTGCTTGCATCCACAGCGCAGCGCCTATCATTAACTAAACTAAACTTTTAATTTACGTGGTGCACATCCCCACTTTTTGAGCTTGATGTTTTTTTAAGTGACGCGTTCCCCTTATAACTTACATCGCCACCGCCACTTGCACTGGCTTCCAAGCCTTTATTTACGTAAAGATTTACATCAGAACCACCAGAAGCCTGAACCTTTGCATAATCTGCAATTAATTCATAAGCATCGATATCGCTACCGCCACTGGATTGAATGGTCATATTTTCCGCTTTTCCTTTTAAATCAATGTCGCTGCCTCCGCTTGATTGGATAGATAGATCTTTACAAACTACACTAAGTTTCAAATCTGATCCACCAGATGACCGGATGGCAAGTTTATCTGTCTTGATCTGATTTTGTGCAAAAACATCTGAACCTCCCGAAGCTGCTATCGCATTTAAGCTTTTAAAACTGACGTAAGCTTTAATGGTACGGTTTTTAAACATACTTCCCCAGTTGATGCCATCTTTAAATTTGAGGGTAACATTGCTGCCACTTTGCTCCACAACAATATCTTTTAATATTTCCGAATCAGCTTTTACATTTACACTTTCGCTTCCACCCTGGGTTAAGTACAAATCAATTCCGCTACTTACCCCAATACTGTTGAAGTTTTTAACTGTGAAGCTTTTGGTTTCCTGTGCTTTAGCTATGTAGCTAGCTGCCACTATAAATAAGATGGCGGATGATTTGATAAAGGTTTTCATATTTGTTTTTCGTTAAATGATTATGAAGCTATTGCAATGCAATATTTGCATCTCAAGGCTTCGGTTCTCGTTTTGGTTACAGATTAGACGCATCTCTGGCGAAAACGTTGCAAACGATCGAAATTATTTTTTAAATAGTTTGAATTTCATCCTTAAAATCGTTCTTTTTGTATTCAATCCGATTATACAATGGCATCGCAATTACTTATTCTTAACAAGAAACAAATTCAGCAGAAAATAGATCGTATCGCTTATCAGATTTTAGAAGATAACCTGAACGAGAAAGAAGTGGTACTTGCCGGTATTTGGGACCGCGGTTATAAATTAGCGCAAAGGTTAGAGAAAGTGCTTAAAAAGATTTCAGGCTTTAAACTTACCCTGTTGCGTATCGATCTGCAGAAGGAAAGCAGCAAACTGGTAGCTTCAACAGATTTGGATGAAAGCCATTGGAAAAACAAAGTGATTATTATTGTTGATGATGTATTGAATAGTGGTAAAACCCTTGCTTATGGTTTAGGTGTTTTCTTAAACACGCCACATAAAAAAATCCGTACGGTGGTTTTGGTTGACCGCAGCCATAAAATCTTTCCAATTGCTACTGATTTTGTTGGACTTGAACTTGCCACTGTTTTAAAAGAGCATGTTGATGTAGTAATGGATGTGGAAGGTGAGGAAGACCGGGTTTATTTGAGTTAGGATTGATGTAAGATGGAAGAAGTGGAATGGGCGATGGGATAATATAACTGATATTGTTACGCGTACTACAACTACTCAATATCGTCCTGGTTTGGAACTTGGATGTATGAAAAAAGTGGTGAAATTGCTTATTGAGAAATTATTATGTAGTTTCATCACATTAGAAATGTGAATCTCGCTGATCCTAGTTAAAAACGAGGACCATCAATTCATCAAAACAATCTTTTTAATCATCTATATATAGCACACATTTGCAATTCACCTCAATTTTTTGCAATTTTCCGAAATGTATCAGCCCAGAAAAAATAATCTGATTTTCAAATTTTTCTCATGGTATATTCAGTTTATTATCAAAAAAGATTTTGCTGCATTCAATTATAATGCAGTAGAAATAAAATCTGATTCTTCTATTTTGATCCTGGCCAATCATTTCAGCTGGTGGGATGGTTTTTTTCTGTTTTACATCAACAAAAAAGTATTAAAAAAACAGTTTCATGTTTTGGTGAATGCCGAGAACTACACTAAAATAGGTTTTTTGAAGTATTTAGGTGCTTTTGCTGCCGAAAATAAAGGTAAAGATGTGCTGGAAACGCTTAACTATGCAGGCAAATTGTTAGATAATCCTGCAAACCTGGTGCTGGTATTTCCACAAGGCAAATTGTATTCTAACCATTTAAACGGTATTAATTTTGAAAAGGGAGTCATGCAGATCATTAATGCCAGCCAGAAAAAAATCAATATCATTTTTGCTGCCACTTTTATCGATTATTTTGCCAATAGAAAGCCTACAGTTTATAATTATCTACAGCGTTGGGAAACTGAAGAGTATGTGAGTTTGCAATTGCTAAAAAGTGCCTATAATAAACATTACGATCAATCGGTTGTTAAACAAAATCAACTAATTGAATGACAGTTTTTATTTACGCCGTTTTAATTTTTCTAGTCATCCGCGTTTCGGTTACGGTTTTCAATTTCCTTTCTAACCCAAAGTTGCCGAGGGTAGTTAAACATCATCATGACCTGGTTTCGATTCTCATTCCTGCAAGAAATGAGGCGGAGAATATTTTAGAATTGCTTATTTCGATAAAAAATCAGGATTATACCGATTATGAGGTTTTTGTTCTGGATGATAACAGCAATGATAATACTTTCGGGGTAGTCGAAAAATTTTGCCTTGATAATCCGCAATTCAAGGTGGTAAGTGGTAAAACGTTACCTCCAGACTGGCTGGGTAAAAACTATGCCTGTCACCAGCTTAGCGAATTGGCCACCGGTAAATACTTATTATTCATTGATGCTGATGAAACCATTAAAAGAGGATTGATCAACAGCCTCATCAGCAGGATGGAAATTGGAAGCCTTACGTTGCTCAGCGTTTTTACCAATCAAACAATGAAATCGATAGGTGAATGGTTAACTGTGCCTTTGATGCATTTTATCCTGTTGAATTTATTGCCTTTGCGATTGGTGAAGCTTTCTAAAAATCCGGCTTTTGCAGCAGCCAGTGGGCAATGTATGTTTTTTAATGCCCATAATTATAAAGAAAACCGTTGGCATGAGCGGGTTAAACATCATGTTGTGGAAGATGTGGAAATTATGAAGCTGGTAAAACAGGAAAAATTTAATGCAGAAGCACTTCTGGGCAACGGATTGATTTATTGCAGAATGTATAAGAATTTGAGCGAAAGCATAAATGGCTTTAGTAAAAATTTACTTGCAGGTTTTGGTAATAACATCATAATATTATTACTTTACCAGCTTTTGGTAACGGTAGGACCATTGGTTTTAATCTTAAACTTTAATGTTACTTTACTTGTATTACCATTAACTTTAATAGTATTAAGCAGAATGATGATTTCCTATTTATCCGGACAGCGTGTTTTGATAAATCTGGTTCTACATCCTTTACAGATGTTGTTCTTCTTAATCATTTCACTCATTTCTATAAAAAAACACATTTTTAAAACGAGCACATGGAAGGGCAGAACGATCAAAACGATTTAAAGGTTAAAAGAATTGCAGTTGCAATAATTGTCGTTTTTCATGTAGTTGGCTTGTTTGGCTTCATAATCCCCGCTGCACAGCCTTATTTTGTAAAACTAGTCCCTTTTCATTTATTGCTGATGTTTGCCATAATTGTTTTTTCATACAATGGCGATGTAAAAAGATTATTATTGTTCGTTTCAGGAGTATTTCTCTGTGGCTTTTTAGTCGAAGTATTGGGCGTACATACGGGAAAGATATTTGGCAGCTATTACTATGGTGATACACTGGGTTACAAAGTTGCTGCAGTTCCATTGCTAATGGGTGTGAACTGGGTGATCCTGATATTCAGTATTGGACAAATGATGAAAAGTATAAAAATCAGACATAGTATTTTGGCATCGGTTATAGGGGCCTTTGCACTTGTGGGGCTTGATTTCTTTTTAGAACCGGTGGCTATGAAGTTCGATTACTGGCATTGGGACTGGCACGAAATTCCGGTTCAGAATTATGTGGCCTGGTTTATTGTTTCGGTAATTTTGCTGAAGTTTTATTATGCTTTAGGCTTAAAACAGCAGAAATATATTGGTGTGACTATGTTTGCCTCACAGCTAATCTTTTTTGTTGTCTTATACATGACAACCGGAACAAATATTTTTGCTTAATTTTGTATGTTAATTCTAATTAATTTGCATGATGGAAACGCTAATCGTACAGCCTAAAAATAAAAAACAGCTTTTGGCGGTTGAGGCCGTTTTACAAGCATTAAATGTAACTTTTAAAAAAGAGAAGAGCTATAGTCGTGAATTCATAAATGATATAGCCAAAGGAGAAGAAGATATAAAACATGGACGTTTAACAAGGGTTAAGGATGTTCAAAATATATGGGAAAGTATTTTGTAGACATTACAGATCAAGCTAAAAAGCAATTAGCTGAGATTTTTAAATCAGGAGACAAAGCTTCCATTAAAAAACTTCAGCAAATTTTTATAGAATTAAGTATTCATCCAAAATCAGGTGTAGGTAAACCTGAACAGTTAAAATTTGAATTTTCTGGTTATTGGTCAGGGCAAGTAAATAAAAAAGATAGATTAGTTTATAGAATTGATGAAGAGATTATTGCTGTATTTGTAATTTCTGCAAAGGGACACTACCATGATAAATAACTAATCCTTAGAAAAAAATGAGCAATCTAAACTTACAGGTTAATATCGATAAATCATCAGGCTTTTGCTTTGGCGTAGTATATGCTATAGAAATGGCAGAAGACATTCTGGATAACGAAGGTTATTTATATTGCCTTGGCGATATTGTGCATAATGATGAAGAAGTAGCGCGTTTAACCAATCGCGGATTGAAAATCATCGATCATGAAGTCCTGAAAAACTTAAAGAACGAAAAAGTTTTGATCAGGGCACACGGTGAGGCACCTTCAACCTATCAACTGGCTTTAGAAAATAACCTTACATTAATAGATGCTTCATGCCCGGTTGTGCTTAAATTGCAGAACAGGATTAAAAATTCGCATGATGATGATGAGCAGGTTCTTATTTTTGGTAAGCATGGCCATGCTGAAGTGATCGGATTACAAGGCCAAACTGATGGTAAAGCTATTGTTTTTCAGGATTTGGCCGAATTAGATCAGGTTGAGCTTCCGGCTAAATTTACCTTATACAGCCAAACTACTAAAAGCACCGATAAATTCTATCACATTAAAGATGAATTATTGAGTCGTGGTTACGAAGTTAAGGCCAACGATACCATTTGCAGACAAGTATCTAACCGATATGAAGAACTAGAAGATTTTGTGAGTAATTATGATAAGATCGTTTTTGTTTCGGGAAAGAAATCTTCAAACGGAAAAGTGCTTTATGATGTTTGTAAGAAACATAATGCTAATTCTTACTTCATTTCGAATGTAGAAGAGTTGGAGCAAGGCTGGTTTGCTGAAAACGATAGGGTAGGTATCTGCGGAGCTACCTCTACCCCAATGTGGCTGATGGAAAATGTCAAAGCCGCTTTGGAACAGTATTAAATTATAAGAAGATCTGATAAGTATTATAGTAGAATCGTCATCTCGACTGTAACGCAGTGGAATGGAGAGATCTGCTTTTATAGATCTCTCGACTTCGTTGCACTTCGCTCGAGATGACGATCACATATTTTGATATAAAAAATTGAAAAAGATAAATCCATATGCCGGAATTCTGGTTGCGTTAACCGTAATTACCTGTTGGTTTATTTCTCTGTATTTTTTGCTGATATGGGATTTTAAATGGAGCAATCCTTTGGCTTATCTCATGGTTTTTGTTCAGATGCACTTGTACACCGGCTTGTTTATAACCGCCCACGATGCCATGCATGGAACAATAGCGCCGAATACAAAGGCGAATAATTTTATTGGTTATTTATCTGTTTTTCTCTACGCCGGTTTTTTTTATAACCGTTTGTATGCGAAACATCACCAACACCACCGTCATGTACATACTGAAAAAGATCCGGATTTTGCGCCACATGGCTTTTGGAAATGGTATTTCCGTTTTATGTTAAATTATGTTACCATTATTCAATTGATTATTATGGCCATAGCTTTTAATGTTTTAAAAATCTGGATTGATGAAAAAAATCTCTTACTATTTTGGGTACTGCCATCTTTGTTAAGCACTTTTCAACTCTTTTATTTTGGAACATATTTGCCTCATAGAGGAGAGCATGATAATGAATACCATTCGAATACGTTACAGAAAAACCATTTTGTAGCTTTTATAACCTGTTACTTTTTTGGTTATCACTTTGAGCACCATCAAAAGCCAGGTATGCCCTGGTGGCAGCTTTATAAAACGAAGGGATAACAGTATCATCAGTAGTGGGGCCAGGTTAGCAACATCTGATCATAGCGTAAGATGTTTTTACCTTACACTAAATAAACAGCATCTAATTTCCTAAAGAATCTTTTGCTTGTTTCTCCAACTGTCAGATGGTAAAATCCGGTTGCACAGCGATAGTAGCCGCTACAAATAGCACATAATAAGGTTTAAAAACGTTAAAAACTTGCACAAAACCGCGTCCATAAACCTGACTGGACGAAAATCCTTTTTGAGGTATGAACGTTTAAATAGCATTCCCTGCCACAAAAAGATTGTAGGGAAGGCAGGACCATACTTAAATGTACTTGCTATCTTCGCTTTTCTAATAAATAGGTAGCCAATGCAAGTTTTTTGACCGAAAAATGGCGGCCATTACATTTTTACATAGGGAAAAAGCAATAAAAAGGCGATATTTGCGCCACAAAACATATTCTTGTATAGATGAGCAAAAAGGGAATTTTACTGGTAAATTTAGGAACACCTGATAGTCCGGCAACAGCTGATGTTAGAAGATACTTAGACCAATTTTTAATGGATGAAAGGGTAATCGATATTCCCAAACTGAACAGGACATTATTGGTTAAAGGCATTATTGTTCCTTTCCGTAGTCCTAAAACTGCAAAATTATATAAAGAAATCTGGAGTGAAGATGGCTCACCATTGCTGTTTTACAGCAGGATACAGGCTAAAATGCTTCAGGAAAGATTAGGTGATGAATACCATGTAGAACTGGCCATGCGTTACCAAAACCCATCTATTGCCTCAGCTCTGGCCAATTTAAAAGCAGGTTTGGTAGAGAGTATACAGGTAATTCCCATGTTTCCACAATATGCTTCTGCCAGTACCGGTTCGGTAATGCAGCTGGTAATGGAATTGGTGAGTAAATGGCCAACAGTTCCTCCCATCTCTTTCATTAATTCATTCCACGATAACGAATTAATGATAAAAGTTTTCGCCGAAAATGCAAGGAAACATAACGTAGAAAGTTATGACCACGTATTGTTTAGTTTCCACGGCTTACCAGAACGTCAGCTTTTAAAATGCGATCATACCGGGAGTTATTGTTTAAAAAATGCCGATTGCTGCCAAACATTAAATGATACTAATAAATTCTGCTATTCTGCCCAGGGACATGATACCGCCAGGTTAATCGCTCAGGAATTAAACCTGTCAAAAGATCAATATACTGTTTGTTTTCAGTCCCGTTTAGGTAAGGAACCATGGGTACAGCCTTATACTACCGATGTATTAAAGAAACTGGCTGCCGAAGGCAAAAAACGCCTTTTAGTTTTTAGCCCGGCTTTTGTGGCTGATTGTTTGGAAACGCTTTACGAAATCACGGTAGAATACCACGAAGAATTTAAAGCTTTGGGTGGAGAACATGTTCAGTTGGTGGAAAGTTTAAACGATAGTCCTGTATTTATTGAGGCTTTGGCCGGAATGGTAAAATAGATCAACGATGGGAAGTTTTATTATTTTAATGGGCGTATCAGGAAGTGGTAAAACAGTAATCGGAAAAGCCCTGGCCCCAAAAATAAATGCAGAATTTATAGATGGCGATAACCTGCATTCACAACGGAACGTAGATAAAATGGCAGCTGGGATTGCCTTGACAGATGCTGATCGCTTAGATTGGCTACAGTTGATTGCTAAAGTTGGCCGTGAACATGCTGACAATGGAGGCAATTGTATTATCGCTTGTTCTGCACTTAAAAAATCTTACCGGGATCTGTTGAGAGCAGATAATAAATCCATACATTTTGTGTATTTGAAAGGAAGTTTCGATTTGATCCACGATCGCATTGTTAAACGCAGTCATCAATACATGCCTTCCAGCTTATTACAAAGTCAGTTTGAAACCTTAGAAGAGCCGCAAGCAGATGAACCGGATGTATTTACCGTTTCTATAGACCAAAGTATATCCGAAATAGTTGAAGAAATTGCTAAGGCTGATCTGGTTTAGTAATTACAGAAACAATCTGACCTGTTGCCCCTTTTTTATCCCCCACATATTTGCTGGCCGCATTCGCTGCGTGTCGATCGCTTGCAAAAGCATTAAAGGCATTAATTAGTTCTTCAGCTGATGTTATGCTTCTCGCCGCACCGATGGCAATAAGATCTTTTGCTTCCTGAAATTTATTGTATTTAGGTCCGAAAATTACCGGTAACCCAAATGCCGCAGCTTCTAAAGTGTTGTGGATGCCTATGCCGAAGCCGCCGCCGATATAAGCCAGCTTACCATATTGATATAATGACGAAAGCATACCAATGTTGTCGATGATTAAGATTTGAGATTTTAGATTTAAGCGTTGAGAACTGCTGACTTCTGACTGGGAACTGAAAGCTGAAAACCGTACACTGCCAACGGAAAACTGTTTCTCAATACTTTCTATATGGCTTTCGTGGATCTCGTGTGGGGCAATGATAAATTTCCAATTCGGATATTGCAGAGGTAATGCAGATAATATTTTTTCATCTTCGGGCCAGGTACTTCCGCAAACTAAAGTAGGGGCGCTACCGATAAAGCTTTCAATAATATCGAGCTGTTTTGGTGATTGCGCATTTTCGTAAACCCTGTCGAAACGGGTATCGCCACTAATGGTTACATGATTTAATCCGATTGATTTTAAAAGGTTTGCGCTTTCCTCATTTTGCACAAAAAAGTGGGTGACCGATTTTAATATGTTTCGGTAAAAACTGCCATACCATTTAAAAAATACCTGACTTTCTCTGAAAATCCCGGAAATCACATATAAAGGAATGCCCTTGGCTTTTAGTTCCTTAAAATAGAAATGCCAAAATTCATATTTGGTAAAAATCGCTATTTCAGGGTTAACGGCTGCTATGAAACGTTTGGCATTAGCCGCAGTATCAATCGGGAGATAAAATACGTCAGCCAAGGCATAATTTTTTCTAATCTCGTATCCCGAAGGTGAGAAAAAAGTAACTACAATTTTCTTTGTCGGGTAAAGAGCTTTCAGTTTTTCTAAAACCGGCCGGCCTTGTTCAAATTCGCCTAAAGAAGCAAAATGGAACCATACATGCTTTTCTGCTGGATTAACTATCTGGGCAATCGAGGTAAAGATATTTTTGCGGCCATTGATAAACAATTTTGCCTTTGGATTAAATAATGAGAATATCCTGATGAGTAAAGTATAGCCCCAGATTCCGATGATGTAAAGTAATTTCATATCTTCGTGCCAAGATAAAAGGAATATATTTAAAAAGCTTAAAATATATGAAAGCCTTGCGTTTTACTGATATTAATGGATAAACAGACTTCACGGCCCGCCTTTTAGCTAGTCAAAATAAAATGAGGAATCTGCCTGAAAAATTAAATCATTTTTGATGGGCGGAATTGATACGATTTGAAAAAAATGACCGATCTTGGCTATAATTATAACGCTAAAGGTAGAAGACTATAAACCCCTGTTTTACCATTGTGGATAACATCAAAAATATATTGAATAAGATTATTAAAAAATATGAGTGAAATAAAGGAAAAATTCCCTTCGGAAAGTTTGGGGAGTAGAAAGAGAATATTGATTACAGGCGCAGCCGGATTTTTAGGCTCACACCTTTGTGATCGTTTTGTAAAAGAGGATTATCACGTGATCGGGATGGACAACCTGATTACCGGAGATATAGCCAATATCGAACACCTCTTTAAACTGGAGAATTTTGAGTTTTATAACCACGATGTTTCCAAATTTGTTCACATTCCAGGTAAGCTCGATTATATTTTACATTTTGCTTCACCTGCAAGTCCGATCGATTATCTTAAAATTCCAATCCAGACCCTTAAGGTAGGCTCTTTGGGTACACATAATCTTTTGGGTTTGGCGCGTAATAAGAACGCCAGGATGCTGATTGCATCGACCTCAGAAGTATATGGTGATCCGAATGTAAATCCTCAGCCGGAAGAGTATTGGGGAAATGTAAATCCGGTGGGACCACGTGGTGTTTACGATGAGGCCAAGCGTTTTCAGGAAGCCATAACCATGGCTTACCATACTTTCCATGGCGTAGAAACCAGAATTGTTAGGATTTTTAATACCTATGGACCAAGAATGCGACTAAATGATGGACGTGTTTTACCTGCTTTTATCGGACAGGCTTTAAGAGGGGAAGATTTAACTGTTTTTGGTGATGGAAGTCAGACACGCTCTTTTTGTTATGTTGATGATCTGATAGAGGGTATATACCGTTTATTAATGAGCGACTATGCTCAGCCAGTAAACATTGGTAATCCGGATGAAATCACGATCAAACAGTTTTGTGAGGAAATCATCAAGCTTACTGGTACTACACAGAAAATTGTTTACAAGGAACTTCCGCAGGATGATCCGAAACAGCGTAGGCCGGATATCTCAAAAGCGAAAGAGCTATTGGGTTGGGAGCCAAAAATAGGTCGTGCAGAAGGATTAAAAATTACATATGAATACTTTAAGTCTTTGTCTTCAGAGGCTTTGGAAAAAATAGAACATAAAGATTTTACCACATTTAACCGTTAAAATGGCAAAAATATTAGTTACTGGCGGAACAGGATATATCGGTTCGCACACAGCAGTAGAATTACACAACGCAGGATACGAGGTTGTAATTATCGATAACCTTTCTAATTCGAATATCAAGATTTTAACCCAGCTGCATGCAATCACCGGTAAATGGTTTGATTTTCATGAAATTGATTTACAGGATGAAAAAGCAGTAAGGGAATTTGCCGAAAACCATGCTGATATAGATGGAATTATCCATTTTGCTGCTTACAAGGCGGTGGGTGAATCGGTAGAACAACCCTTAAAATATTATAAAAATAACTTTTTCGGATTAATTAACCTGCTTACTTCATTTAACAGAAAAATTAATTTTGTGTTTTCTTCATCTTGTACAGTTTATGGTCAGCCAGATACTTTGCCGGTAACCGAAGCGGCATCAGTTAAAAAAGCAGAATCTCCTTATGGGAATACCAAACAGATTGCTGAAGAGATACTGGCAGAAACTGCTGCGGTAACGCCTGATCTAAGTGTAATCGCTTTGCGTTATTTTAATCCGGTTGGTGCACATGAAACTGCTTTGATTGGTGAGCTGCCAAATGGTGTGCCTGCAAATCTTGTTCCTTTTATTACCCAATCAGCTATTGGAAAACGTGGTCCGATTACTGTTCACGGAAATGATTATGATACGCCGGATGGTTCCGCTATCCGCGATTATATCCATGTGGTTGATCTTGCAAAAGCACATGTTGCCGCTATAAAAAAATTAGAAGATGGGAATCCTAACGGTAACTATGATGTATTCAATATCGGTACTGGTAAAGGATTTTCAGTTTTGGAGATTATTGCTGCTTTCGAAAAAGCAAACGGACAGAAACTGGATTATAAAATCGGGCCAAGAAGGGCAGGAGATGTTGTGGAGATTTATGGTGATGTAGAGAAATCAAATAACGAATTGGGCTGGAAGGCCGCCCTTGATATCAATGAAATGATGCGCTCTGCCTGGGAGTGGGAAAAATACATTAAGGCTAATCCTTTTTAAATGAAATTATCGGAGCACAAAGATTTAAAAACCGCTATTGCCGCATTGCCTGTTAAAGAAAAAGACAAGCTGTTATTGCGTCTGGTAGCAAAAGATAAAGTGCTTACCGAACACCTTCATTATAAGTTATTAGAGGATGAGACGGATCTGGAAGACCGTAAAGAAAGGATTAAGGCTGAAGTTGAGGAGCAGATTACTGAGCTTAAAAAACTGAATGCAAAAGAAGCTTTAGTAAAAGTGAGGAAGATGATCACTGCTGTAAATCATTTTTACAAAGTGACAAAAGATCCTGTTGGAGAGGTTGAGCTAAAATTGTTTATTCTAAATACTATCCCTCTGGACTATAAAAAGTCAATTTTTGGTTACCGCGATTTTATGATGCTTTTTAGTGTTTATTACATTAAAACGGTTGCGGTAACCATCAATAAATTCAAAAAACTTCATGAAGACCTGCAGTTCGACTTTGCGGAAAACCTAAATCAACTGCTTGATAAAATTTATTCCTCTAAATTCGCTGGTGCTGCAGAAGCCAGCAATTTACCAAAAGAAATCGTCTAAAGCTATGGCCTGTCGTTAGGCTCGGATTACAGCACTACTGAACCAGTTTATTCATACCTTAACGCCTCTACAGGATCCAGTCTGGAAGCTTTTTTTGCAGGATAATAACCAGATAAAATTCCAACCAATACACATAATACAAAACCACCAATAATAAACAACCACGGGATTAAAAATGAACCACCCATGGCCAGGGAGATTAAGTTTCCTAATACAATGCCGAGGAAAATCCCGAATACACCACCCATTAAGCAGATTACTACAGCTTCAATTAAAAACTGGCGACGGATGACTTTTGGATTGGCCCCAATGGCTTTGCGTATACCAATTTCGCGCGTACGTTCGGTAACAGAAACCAGCATGATATTCATCAAACCTATCGAGGCTCCAATCAAAGTAATAATACCGATTGCAACACCACCGATGGCTACAAACGCCAGGTTTTCGAACAAGGTTTGGGCAATGGCATCACTTTTCGTAATTTCGAAATTGTTGGGTTCGCTAACCTTTACTTTGCGTATATTTCTGAATAGCGCAGTAGATTCACCAATAATGTTTTCCTGCATGTCATTACTAGGTACCATTACTGTAATGGTATAAGATGGGTTGGCATTGGCATTAATTTGCTTTGCTTTCAACAGCGGCACATAAACGGCCCTGTCTCCACTAAAGCCCATACTCGATCCTTTTTTCTCCAAAATACCAACAATTTTAAATCGGTTATTGCCTACATTGATCAACTTATCCAAGGGATCTGAATCTTTGAAGAGTTTTTCAACTACTTCGCCACCAACTATACAAACATTACTCCCCAACTGTATTTCAGAAACGCTAAAATTTCTTCCCTGTGAGAGGTTTAAGCCCTGAGCGGCTAAACCGTTTTCATCAATTCCCTGAACGTTAATATTTGGGTTGGTTTTTAAACTACCATATTTTATAGTAGAACCACCACTGGCAAAAACACTTACTGCCACGGTAGCGGGGGTATTCAGGCTATCTTTAAACTTAACGGCATCTTCGTAACGGATGGCTTTAAAAGGTTTGGGTCTTTTCCCGTTTCCAATTCTGATTCCCGTACCCCGGTTTCTGATGGTAAATGAGTTGGCTCCCATGCTACTAAAAGCATCTGTCATACTTTTTTTTACAGCATCAAGAGTGGTTAAAATCCCCACCAAAGCCATTAAACCAATGGCAATAATCAAGGCGGTAAGCATGGTACGCAAGCGGTTCGCTTTAATAGATTCTAATGCCAGTCGGATGTTTTCTCTGTAATTCATTTATTGTAAGTGCCAGGTCAGGTATTGAGTATTAAGTATGGAGATGGGATTTAACCTTATACCCTACACCTTTTGCCTTAAACCATTATGTGTAAAAATAAAAAAAGTCCCGATGTTTAGACAAGGGGACTGTATGATATGTTACAATAATATTTTATTTATGCCGAGAAACTCGTGCCACAGCCACAGGTGCTGGTTGCATTGGGGTTAATGAAGGTAAAACCACGTGAATTTAAGCCGTCCTGCCAATCAATCATCATGCCCATTAAGTACATCTGGTGTGCTTTGTTCATGAAAACCTTGATGCCGTTGATCAGAAATTCCTGATCGCCATCTTTTTTCTGATCAAAACCTAAAACGTAATTCATGCCGGCACATCCACCACCTTCAACGCCAACGCGCAATCCGTAATCATCGCCAATTTCCTGTTGATCTTTTAATTTATATAACTCTTTGGCTGCCCCTTCGGAAAAACTAACTGGTGCAAATGCTGTATCAACTGTTGTGCTCATGTTATTTAAATTTAATCTGTTACAAATATAAATAATAATGTACATTTTTGCTTTTAGCAGGCAGTTAATATTACTGTACTTAAACAATACTTATGAATACACAACAGATTTTAGTTGATATAATAATCTTATTTGCAGGCATTTTTATGGCCTTAATGGCAACTTATTACATTTTAAGAAACGATATTCAACGTTTTTTTAACTTAAAAACCATCGAACTGAACAAAGAGAGCCGGGCGCAGATTTTACCCCTGCGCTTACAGGCCCATGAACGTTTAATTATATTTGTTGACCGCATTAACCCTGCTAATTTGCTGGTTCGGTTGCATCAGCAAGGGATTGCCATCGCTACTTTACAAGCTGGTATTTTAAACGAAATCCGTGCAGAATATCAACATAACATTACCCAACAGCTGTATATAGATAGTGTAACCTGGGGAGTGGTAAGAAAACTAAAAGATGATACCATTGCCATGATCAATAACGCGGTGCCAGGTTTACCAGCCGATGCAAATGGGATCGAACTCAGTAAAGCGATTTTACAGCACATGGCCAGTATAGAAGAAAATCCGTATGATTTAACAATTGAGATGATCAAGAAAGATATTTATAAACTGTTTTAGGGTTGATTGTTAAATAAAATCTGGTGCATAGCTGATTTACAGCTACCGATTAGCCGTTTTCGATAAGTAACCACGAACTGCTGGCTATGGGCCTGTAAAGCACAAAAAACTAATGGCTAATGAAGCATTGAACTAATAAACTAACCAAATGAGCGAGAAAAAGCATACTACTACTTCGGGGATTGAAATAAAAGCCTTATATACAGAAGCGAGGCCTATGAAAGAGCTGCCTGGTGAATTTCCTTTTACCAGGGGAATCCAGAAAGATATGTACCGTGGGCGCTTATGGACGATGCGGCAGTATGCTGGTTTCTCGACCGCTGAAGAATCAAATAAACGTTATCATTATTTATTGGCGCAGGGAACAACTGGTTTGTCTGTTGCTTTTGATCTTCCCACGCAAATTGGTTACGACTCTGATCATGAAATGGCTGAAGGAGAGGTGGGCAAAGTTGGAGTAGCTATTGATTCATTAAAGGATCTTGAAATTTTATTTGATGGTATCGAGCTGAAAGACATCACGACCTCAATGACGATCAATGCAACGGCTTCAATTTTATTGGCCATGTACATTGCGCTGGCTAAAAAACAAGGGGCAGATTTAAAGCAGATTTCGGGTACAATACAGAACGACATCCTTAAAGAGTATGCAGCAAGGGGGACATATATCTATCCGCCAAAGCCATCGATGCGTTTGATTACTGATATTTTTGAGTTTTGCAGCAACGAAGTACCAAAATGGAATACCATTTCTATATCTGGCTATCATATCCGTGAAGCTGGGTCTACCGCGGTGCAGGAACTTGCTTTTACATTGGCCAATGGCAAAGCTTATTTAAAAGCTGCTTTAGATAAGGGTTTAGATATTAACATCTTTGCGAAACGTTTGTCATTCTTCTTCAACTGCCACAATAATTTTTTTGAAGAAATAGCCAAGTTTAGGGCCGCAAGGCGCATGTGGGCAAAAATTACCAAAGATCTGGGCGCAACAGATGAAAAGGCCCAGATGTTGAGGTTTCACACCCAAACCGGAGGTTCAACCTTAACTGCGCAACAACCATTAAACAATGTAATCAGGGTTAGCAACCAGGCCATGGCTGCGGTTTTAGGTGGGACCCAATCCTTACATACCAACGGTTATGACGAAGCATTGTCACTCCCAACAGAATCGGCGGCTAAAATTGCTTTACGCACTCAGCAAATCATTGCCTTTGAAAGCGGGGTTACCGATACGGTAGATCCGTTAGCAGGCTCATTTTTTGTAGAAAGCCTCACTGATGAGGTAGAAGCTGCAGCCTGGGCTTATATTGATAGGATAGATGCTATGGGAGGATCAGTTAATGCCATTGAAAATGATTATATGCAAAATGAAATTGCCGGTGCTGCGTATCAATATCAAAAGGAAATTGAAAACGGCGAAAGGATTTCGGTCGGCGTAAATAAGTTTACCCAGGAGGAAGAAGGTTTTACCGAAGTGTTTAATATAGATGATTCTATCCGCAAGCTGCAATCCGAAAAGCTGGATCATTTAAAATCAACCCGCGATCAGCTTGCGGTTGAGCAAGCGTTACAGCAATTAAAAGAAGCGGCCAAAGGCGAAACGAACCTGATGCCATTGATCATTGACGCCGTTGAGAAATATGCTACACTTGGAGAAATTGCAGATGTATTTAGAGCCACTTTCGGCGTTTATTAACTGAATATTTAAGGCATTGGTGTTTGCTTTGCTTTGAAAGTAAATTTTAAAGTGTTCTGCTTTGATAAACAATCGCAGCGTAGCAAAAATTTTCGTTCTTCGATAATGAAAATATCAGCACTAAACTGTTGTAAAATTAATTCAATGATAAAACGCCGGGAGATATATTATGCCATATTTTTAATTCAATATTAATTTATATAAGCTATGGTTTTGATTCTCAGTTTATTTGAAATCTAAAATGCTAAAACGGTTAAGTGTGGTTAAAAATGGCTTGGATTTTGCTTTTCAGGAGCCGTTCGAAGTGAAGAACGGATATTGGCGATAAATCGTGAATAATGTGGATAACCAGTGTTAATAAATAGTTATCAACATAAAAAATTGAGGTTAACAGGTATACTGTATTACCTATCAATAGGTTACGATTTATTTAAAATTTTTGTTTAAAATGTTGATAATTATGTCAATATTCGTAGTCCCTAAACGGACCATCCCTTTAATTCGAATAGGTACTGTTAACCAATAAATTATAGAAATCGCAATGGAAAAAACTTGTACAGAAGTATGGAAGAACTGTCTTCAAATTATTAAGGATAACATTCCGGGCCAAAGTTTCAAAACTTGGTTCGAGCCGATAACGGCTCTTAAATTGGAAGGCAAGGTTTTAACCATACAGGTGCCAAGTTTGTTCTTTTACGAATGGCTTGAAGAACATTATGTGGGCTTGCTGCGCAAGACCGTAAAGAAACAACTTGGAGAGGATGGCAGGTTGGAATATAACATCGTTGTAGATAAATCATCAAACAGCGGTAATCCTTATACTACCAATATGCCCTCAAATGGAAATGGAGCGGAGGCAAAGGTACAATCGATGCCGATTCCGGTTTCCATTAATAAGGATATTAAAAACCCATTTATTATCCCTGGATTAAAAAAATTAAATGTTGATCCACAATTAAACGCTAACTATACTTTCGAAAATTATATTGAGGGAGATTGTAATCGCCTGGCGCGTTCTGCAGGTTACGCTGTAGCGGCTAAACCGGGTGGCACATCTTTTAACCCCTTAATGATTTATGGCGGAGTTGGTTTGGGTAAAACGCATCTGGCACAGGCAATCGGTAATGAGATTAAACGGAGCATGCCAGATAAATTGGTAATTTACGTAAGCTGCGAGAAATTCTGTCAGCAGTTTGTAGATTCCTTAAAAAACAACACCATTAACGATTTCGTTAACTTTTACCAAGCAATGGATGTAATCATTATGGATGATGTGCACAACTTCGCAGGTAAAGAAAAAACACAGGATATTTTCTTCCACATCTTCAACCACTTGCATCAATCGGGCAAACAGGTAATTTTAACTTCTGATAAAGCACCGAAAGATTTAGCCGGTTTGGAAGAACGTTTGTTAAGCCGTTTTAAATGGGGTCTATCTGCTGATCTGCAAATTCCTGATCTGGAGACGCGTATCGCTATTTTAAGGAAGAAAATGTATGCAGATGGTATTGAGTTACCTGGTGAGGTGGTTGAGTATGTTGCGCACAACATTGATAATAATGTGCGTGAATTAGAAGGTGCTATGGTATCTCTTTTGGCACAGGCCACGCTAAATAAAAAAGAAATTGATTTGGCGCTAGCTAAGCAGATGTTGAAAAACTTTATTAAAAATACCTCAAAGGAAATTTCAATGGAGTACATCCAGAAATTGGTTTGCGAGTATTTTGAGGTTCCTGTTGATATGGTGAAATCGCAAACACGTAAACGCGAAATTGTTCAGGCTCGTCAGATTTCAATGTATCTCTCTAAAAGCCATACTAAATCATCATTAAAAACAATTGGTGCTTTCTTTGGTGGACGGGATCACAGTACGGTAATTTATGCCTGCCAAACCGTTGAAGATTTAATCGATACTGATAAAAAGTTCAAAGCTTACGTACACGATATCCAAAAGAAATTGAAAATGAGCTAAACTTTTACGAGCTTATTGCTAATAATAAAAGCAGCCAGACGTTTAGCATCTGGCTGCTTTTTTTACCTGTAATTTTTGAGATGGGAATAAGGGGCCTGTCTCAGATTTTACAAACCCTTGGCTATTTCCTGGAACCCATAAAACAAAGCTGCAACGTGTAAGGCCTGGGCTATTTTGTTTTCATTAATCAGTTGCTTTACTTCATCAACAGTATACTCTTCAACATTTAAAATTTCGTGTTCATCTAAATGCTGTTCATGGGTTTTGATACCACCTGTTAAAAAGTAGGTAAATGTTCGGTTGTTCGATGTTGCAGGATTGGGATAAAGTTCGGCAATAAATTTACAGGTTTTAAAACTGTAACCTGTTTCTTCCAGCAGTTCACGCTTTACTGCAAACTCCGGAGCTTCGTCACCATCAATCACGCCACCAGGAACTTCCAGGGAAACGATATCGGCTGCATGGCGGTACTGGCGTACCATAATTATTTTTCCTTCTTCTGTTAACGCAATGGCATTTACCCAATTTGGGTATTCTAAAACATAATAATCATCCTTTATTACGCCACCCGGAAGTTTCACTTCATCAACGCGCAAGGTAGCCCACTGTTCGCGTACCAAATATTTAGAGGCAATTTTCTGCCACTTTTCTATAATCATTTAATTTATGTTGTTTATTTTGTTTGGCTCCATGCGCTTGGCGTTTAGCGCAGGTATTGTTGTATTGTTTTCTGACGGTGCAGGTTTACCAAATGTACAATCTTATGTTCATCCGACAGGTATTGATACACAAAATTAAGTTTTGGCACAACAGTCTGGTTACGCTCCTGACTTATGCCTAACTCATAATATAAAAATTCGCTTAACGAATCAAGTTTTTCGGGAGGAAGGTTGCTTGCCACGAGCCAATTTTCAAAAACAGACAGATCTTCATTTTCTAAAATTTCTTTCGGCAATTGAAAACCACTTTCCATAGTTTCTTCGAAAAGTCGATCGGCTTCAGTTAATTTACCCTCTAATTTGAGTCCCATGATGCGGGCTAAAACCTGGGTCAGTTTCTGTATTTCAGCTGTAATTAAATCTCTTCGGTACATGGATGTAAGTTGAAATGTTATTTTGTTGGAAAATTAAAATGTTCTGTAACGCTCAAAACAAAACCTTTTCCAATCTATGGACTATGGACTATGGACTATGGACTATGGACTATGGACTAAAGCTACCAGCTTCCACTGCTGCCCCCTCCACCAAAACTGCCTCCGCCAAAACCACCGAATCCGCCGCCTCCGCCACCGGAAGAACCGCCTCCCCAGCCACCACTGCTCCGACCACCGCCACTTCCAAATAACATCGCCCAGAAAAGCGCGTTAGATGCTCCTCGTCCGCCAATAACTTCGCTTCCGCCTCCACCACCTTTTCTCATGATGATGATTATCACAATTACAATAATAATAATGATGGCAATGCTACCTGAGCCGCCTTTCTTTGAAGAAGCTTTCGGATTATCATTTTTATATTCTCCTCTGGTATATTTTATAATGGATGTAGTAGCCTCATCTAAGCCTGCATAATAATTTCCTGCTCTAAAATTGGGTTTAATATCATTATCAATAATACGCTTGGCATAAATATCGGGTAAGGCGCCTTCAAGGCCGTAACCGGTTTGTATAGAGATTTTTCGGTCGCCAACTGCCACCACGATCATAATACCATTGTTTTTGCCGCTTTGCCCAACACCCCATTTTCGGCCTAGTTCTACAGCATACTCATTAATATCATAATCGCCTACCGATTTTAAAATAGCAACAGCAATCTGTGTAGAAGACGAATCGTTAAAGGTTACCAGTTTATTTTCGAGCTCCTGTTTCTGCTCGGCCGATAATACATTGGCATAATCGTTAACCAAAGTACCAGGCTTTTCCGGAAAATCCTGAGCAAAAGCAAAAGCAAATAATAAACTGAATAATGATAAAAGGAATATTTTCTTCATCTCTTATTTGTTTTCAAGGTTATCCATAAAAACAATATCGTTCGGTAATTCATTGATATCACCTTTTTGCGGAGGGAAGAACAAGGCTAACTTTTCTCCAGCCAATGCTACACCCGCAATAATACCATCAGCCAGATTACCTTTTGCAAAATGCGCTGTCATGGCAATTTTAGTCGTTTCCCAAAAGTTGTCAGGTACTACTTTGTGAATGCCAACATCGCCGATAATGGCGAATTTATGGTCAGCATGTGCCAGATAAATCAGCACACCATTTCTTTTTGCAGTTTTATCCATATCCAGTTTAGCAAAGTATTCGGTGGCTTTTTCGTATGGATCGCCTGCGCAATGTTTATCAATAGCGATTCTAATTTCTCCGGAGGTTGCCCTTTCTGCATCGGAAATCGCATTTGCTATTTTTTCCTGTTCAATATCTGAAAATAACGACATGTACTTATTTTTATATGAAGTAAAAAGGGTAATAAATGTTCAATTTATAAACATTCACTACCCTGGTATGTGGTGTCGGGAATATTAAAATTCTACTTTAGGTGCATCTTTGGCAGAAGCATCAGCCTCAAAATATCCTTTAGGTTTAAATCCGAACATCCCAGCTGTTAAATTGGTAGGGAAAGACCTGATTTTTCCATTGTATTCCTGCACTGCATCATTAAAATCTTTACGGGCAACAGTAATTCTGTTTTCAGTACTCTCTAGCTGTGCAGATAAATCGCTGAACTGTTGTGTAGCCCTTAATTCAGGATAATTTTCCGTAATTGATAATAATTTACCCAAAGCCTGACTTAATTGTCCTTGAGCAGCCTGGTATTTTTGGATGTTCTCTGGTGTTAATTCATCAGCTTTAACAGTCATTTGAGTTGCTTTTGCGCGTGCTTCGGTTACTGCAGTTAAAGTACCCTGCTCAAATTTAGCTGCACCTTTTACCGTAGCTACCAGGTTCGGAATTAAATCTGCTCTTCTTTGGTACTGGGTTTGCACCGTTCCCCATTTCGATTTAACGTTCTCGTCGAGTTTAACCATGCTGTTATAACCGCATGAACTTAAAGTACTCACCGCAATAACTGCAGCTAAAAATCCAAATATTAATCTTTTCATTTTTATGGTTTTGTCTTTTTAATAGAATTGATTGATGGTCAATTTACGAATTAGATATCAAATTGCATGCCTTTGTTACACTTTGTATGTTTATATGACAGGTTGGCAAGCACTCCGCCCGAATTCGCCAACAGTATTGGCTCTTTTTTAAGAAAATTAATATTCAATTTAGCGGTTTTTATCGAGCGATCAATGCTAAAAATTAGACCTGTAGCACGGAAAACCTAAATATTAGCAGAAAATAACCCACCTAAACCAGATCGCAGGATGCCCACGGCCTTTACAGGGGCAGGAGGTAGAGCGGGAAGAAACTGACCTGTGGAATACTGAAACTGCGTTTATGAAAAGGGAAAAATTACGCATTACTCAGCAAATAAATTTCAGGGTGCATTCTGGAAATCAACGAATATTCTTTCCAGATGTTTATCTTTGTACTGTTCAGGATAAAAACCTGACCAGATATGCAAAAAGACATCGAAATTACTTTGCTCCCTGATCAGGTTGAGCAGACTGAAGTTATTAAACAGAAACTTGCAGAAGGTCTAAAACTTTCCGAAACGAGGATAAAAGGTTATGAAATTCTAAAAAGATCGATTGATGCCCGTTCAAGAAAGGTGATCTTTCGTCTACAGGTAAAGGTTTTTGTAGATGAAGAAGCCGTTCCCGAAGTTTATCACATCAACTATCCCAACGTAAGCGAAGCCAAACCAGTTATTATCATCGGCGCTGGTCCGGCGGGTTTGTTTGCAGCACTGCAATGCATCGAAAATGGATTAAAACCCATTATTATCGAAAGAGGAAAAGATGTTAAACAGCGGCGTAGAGATTTGGCGGCCATAAATAAGCAGGGTTTGGTTAACACCGAATCTAATTACTGTTATGGCGAAGGTGGTGCCGGAACCTATTCTGACGGTAAACTATATACACGCTCTAATAAACGTGGCGACATCAATAAAGTACTACAGGTTTTTGTAAACCATGGGGCAGAAGCCGATATTGCGATCGATGCCCGTCCACATATTGGTACCAATAAACTTCCCCATATCATTACATCTATAAAAGATACGATCTTAAATGCCGGCGGCGAAGTGATGTTCGATAGCCGGATGACGGATATTTTGATCGAATTTGGAAAAGTAAAAGGCATTGAGATAAATTTTGAAGAAAAATTCTTTGCTGATGACATTATCTTGGCAACTGGTCACTCCGCAAGAGATGTGTACGAATTATTGAACAGTAAAAATATTCTGATTGAAGCAAAGCCATTTGCGTTAGGTGTCCGGATTGAACATCCTCAGGCAATTATTGATTCGGCTCAATACCATTGCGATATCCGTTCTGAATTTTTGCCGCCAGCTTATTACAGTTTGGTTGAGCAGGTTGGTACACGTGGCGTATTTTCTTTTTGCATGTGTCCCGGGGGAATCATTGCACCTTGTTCCACCGGCGAAAATGAGATTGTGGTTAACGGTTGGTCGCCATCTAAACGGAATAATCCTTTCGCTAATTCCGGAACTGTGGTTCAGATCACATTAAACGATGTTCAGGGTTATGATCCGTTGAGAATGTTAAATTTTCAGTCTGAAATCGAAAAAGCCGCTTTTGAAGCCGGCGGCGGTAATTTGGTGGCTCCTGCACAGCGAATGGTCGACTTTGTGAACAATAAATTATCAATCGATCTGCCAAAAAACTCCTATCTGCCTGGTACCAAAAGTTCGATGCTGGATAATATCCTGCCCAATTTCGTATCTGATAGTCTGCGTGCGGCATTGCCACTGTTTGGAAAAAAAATTAGAGGATATTATACAAACGAAGCCATTCTGGTTGGGGTAGAAAGCAGGACATCCTCACCGGTCAGGATTCCGAGAGATAAAGAAACCTATCAGCATCCTCAGGTAAAAGGTTTATATCCTTGTGCAGAAGGAGCGGGTTATGCCGGTGGAATTGTCTCGGCAGCCATTGATGGAATCAACTGTGCAAATGCAATATTGAGCGCATCTTAACAAACTTTTACCGTGTACCAATTGTTATCCGGGTATGTTTAATATTACGAACGAAATAAAAAAAGCTTTTAATGGCGATGCCTGGCATGGTAACCATGTGATGCAAACGCTCAATAATGTTAATCCAGAAAGCGCGTTTAGCCATTTTGTTCCGGGTGCGCATTCTATTGCTGAAATCGCCCTGCATTTAACCGCATGGACGGAAGAAGTTTCTTCCAGACTGGTAGGCAAACCAGCTGCTGAGCCTAAGAGGGGTGACTGGCCTGAACCCGAAGAGCGTACAGCCCAGGCCTGGGAACGCATTATCTTTGATTTTAAGATCGCCAACGAAGAACTGATCCGCCTTTGCGAAAGTTTAAAAGACAGCCAGTGGAATGAGGATGTAAAAAACGAACGAAATCCCGCGCTTGGCACCGGGGTAACCCATGCGGAGCTTGTAAGTGGACTGGCACAGCACCATGCCTATCACTCCGGCCAGATTGCTTTATTATCGAAATTTTAGGCTGTGTAACCTTTCATCTGTATAATCATTTGTTATGAAAAAGACTTTAATTATCGGCGCATCGCCAGATCCATCCAGGTATGCTTACAAGGCAGCCCATATGCTCAGGCGTTTCAATCATGACATTGTTAATGTTGGTATAAAGAAAGGGGAAGTAGCAGGTGTTGAAATCGAAAAGCCTGGAGAAATCCATCAGGATATTGATACCATCACCTTATACATCGGTCCGGCTTTGCAGCCACAATACCACGATTATATTTTATCTACAAAACCAAAAAGGGTAATCTTCAATCCAGGTACCGAAAATTATGAATTGGAGAAATTATTAGACTTGCACGGTATAGAACCTGTTGAAGCCTGCACCTTGGTTTTGCTTAGCACAGTGCAATATTAAAATTTATAAACTACACCCCAGTTTACGAAATCGGCCTGGGCAAAATGCATATAGGTTTTGGCCTGTAAACCCAAATGTGGGGTGATGTTGAAAGTTGGGCCAAAGGTCCAATACCAGGTTGCTTTATCCATCAATCTATTGAAATGGATGTATTTACCGATCTGTCCCGCAACGGTTACCCGCCATAAGTTAATGTCAGCACCTATACTGATGCCGGTTCGCCATTGATCATATGAAGTGCCATAGTTTTGAAATGTATTACCATAGTTGTTGGGATCGAAAGTAGTATAATAATAAACTGCATCGGCACCCGCCTTAAGCGACATTACATCATTCAAATAAAAGTTATAACCTGCATATAACCCGCTTTTGTACAGGCTTTTATTTCTATTCTCAAATACGCCCCTCGCGCCCAAACCTACACTAAGTTCAATCGAATTACGCTGTAAGGTTGTGTAGGTGCTTTTCCGTTCCTCAGTTAATGTTTTTGGATTGTTGAGTTTAAGCCCGATGTAAACATTCCCGGTATTCAATCCGCCATTGGGAACAGTAGCCCCTCCGTTTGATGCATGTAGAAAACCGAAACCAGCCAATAAATCAATGTACTTACTGACTGCCAGCTCCATACCTAAATCTGCTTTAATGATTTCGTTAACCGCACTTCCCAAAAACCGGTTTTTAGTATTATTATAATAATACTTGTTTGTGTAACCCAGGCCCACACCAGGTGTGAAGTTAAATCTGGCTCTTCCGGTTTTGAATAATTGAAAGTCCATCTGGGCCACTAAGCCATATATTTGCCCAAAGGCATTGGCCGATGTATCTTTTGTGCCTTTCAGTTTACTTAAATTCCTAAAAACAAAGCCAATTCCGTAAGATTTTGCCCCGCTGAATCCGATCCATTTATCACCGTTCTGGCTAATGTCCTTAAAATAAGCCGCGTCTAAACCCGTAATCTGATCCTGAAACAAATGTCCCTGATCGTTATTAATATGTGTACCAAATATGGGCTTAAAAATAATAGAACGATTTTCTGGGGCCATCTGAGCCCTGGCAAATGAATAGACTGTGGTGACTAAAATCAACAATAAGAGTAGCTGTTTTTTCATTAGTTTTTACTAAAACGGTAAGCAAGACTATAAAAGGCATAACGATAGCCTTTTGCACTATGTTGAACCTCGTTTGAAGTAAAGGTAGCGGTATAATTAGCTGTCCAGCGCGCGATGCTAAAAGTTAGGCCCACCTGCGTGGTAAAAACCATGGGCTTCGGCTTAAAGGTAACCGGACCCTTATCGTTCAGGAACAGACCGCCCTGAAGGCTCGAATCATAGGCTATTGCGTGTAGCTGTGGTGCCACCGAAAGGAAAAGTTCATATTTACGTTTAGCATGATTTTTATGATGATTGCTTATCAAACTGTTAAATGCAGCTGAGCCATCCATTTCATTAAATTTTCCTAATCTGAATAATGCACCAACATTTGCTTTCGTTATTACATTGCCCACTGCTGCCGAAGCAGTTCCTGTAACATCAAATATTTCATTAGGTGTAGCCAGCAGACGTTTGTTGTATTCGATACCAAGATTAAGCGTGGGTTCGCTATTCAGTCCATATTCCCAGCCGGCAATTTGATTCTGGCCAACGAGTTTATGGTAAGTTTTCTGGAATTCTTCGCCCAGGGCATCCTTTCCTGTTAGGCCAACCTGTGCCGAAACCTTTAAGAGTTGTTTGTTTTGATAGAATCTGCTGTAATTAGCCTCACCATAAAGATAGGCCGTAAAAGGACGGTCGTGCAGGGCCGGGTTCGGAGCAAAACTATAATAAGGATTGTATATTTTCTGTCCCAATTCGAAACCAATAACTTCCTTACTACGTCCGGTTTTAAGGTTGTTGCCATCTAGGGCATGCCTGTATTTAATAAAAAAACCATTAGTGTAATATTTATCGCTCGTAATATCTATGTAAGCGTCATTCTCTGTAATAACCACGAGTTCATTTTTGTAATTCTGGGCCTGGCTAAGCTTTGCCATAAAGATAAAGAGCAGCGGTAAGTATGTTTTAAGCGCAATTTTCATTAATAAGGATGTTTATTACGTGGTAAAAGTATTAATTATTGTTTAATATCCCGATAATTCAATTATTCACTTATTGTGCTATTGTTTATTAGCAAAGCAGGGTCAGAGGTACTATATAAGCATGTTCCTGCTATTTGCTCTAAATCCTCGCTGCGCTGCGGGTTTTCCGCTGCTATCGGGTTTAGGAGGGCAGTTTCTTCCGAAGTTTCAAGTGGCCGGCCGGGCGCAGGGGAAACTTGGGAAGTTTAGTGGCAGATCTGCAATCCTTGGCGTAGCGGGAGAATCTTTTCGTCCTCGGATTTTGACACTACCGGTTGCTTTAAGATATACAGGTCGTCGCCAAACAGCCAGGATCCCATATTGTTTTGGTCTGTCGAAAAATATTTCCCATTGAAAACCATTCACTTACGCTGAGATGAACAACATTTAATAAATATCCTTTGGTGTTTTACGGATTTTTCCTACTTTTGCATCCCGCTTCGGAGGAAGGGATTTGTTGAAAAGATGGCTTAGAGAGATGGAGGTCGATATTATTTTAAAATAAATATTGCGTAAGAGAAAAAGATTGCTACCTTTGCAGCCCGGTTCGGAAGAGCGGAAAGCTGGTGAACACCGGCATATTGAAACAGAGGGAGAGAAGAAAAAGAAGACCGAAAAATAAAAATTATTTTATTTGGAAGTTCAAAAAAGATTCCTACCTTTGCACTTCCAACGGAAACGAAGGGAAAACAAAAAAAAAGATCAGGTAGCGGATGTTACGGCGATCAACAGAAAAGATTGAAACAGAGTGAAACGCGTTCAGGGCAAACAAGACCTGGACGAACTGAAATCTGGAGATATATAAAGACGGGCCGCGAGGCAACAACAGTCGATAAGTTCTTAAAAGAGATGTCAATGTAGCGCAGTGAGGTAATGAAGTACGTATTCAAGTACAGAATGCCTGACTGAA
>Ga0308159_1000715_pt1 | contig 64988 bp, 48 predicted proteins | sample PhyCR1_FD_201040 | JGI IMG/M metagenome (GOLD analysis project Ga0308159, IMG submission 201040) | Phyllosphere microbial communities from UC Gill Tract Community Farm, Albany, California, United States - DLSLC.R1 | ecosystem: Host-associated > Plants > Phyllosphere > Unclassified | place: USA...
TTTAGTTTTATTTAGCAGCGCCTCAGTCTTTACTTCCCAACCACTCAGTTACCCTTGCGGTGGGGGGCGGTTTCTACCCAACCATCCCCACACCGTCAACTCCCAAATCCCGAAAAATGTGGCTGCCGTGCAAATAGGCTAATCAAGCTTGGGCGCGGCCTTGCTGGCTTAGCTCCTGGGCTCCCGTCTTCCACCTTATGTACACGGGTCCTGCCTCACATTCGGGCTCAAGCTTTGCACGATGGCGGCCAAGGCCCATGCTAGGCTTGAGCGTGATGACCAGGCGACAAGGTAAGGAATAGACGGATGCCTGATCCTATCCAGACACCGCCGGCCACAGGGTTCGGGCTAGGGAAAGCCTGGACGGACTACAGCGTCGCGCTGATGCAGCGCCACATCCTGTTCCTCGACGTGCTCCGGCAACGCGGCAACCAGTATCACGAGCACCTGGCCAAGACCGCGCCCAACGTCCTGAGCTTCGATGCCGAGATGGTGGCCGATGGCGCCGAGCTGCCCCGACCGGTCAATTACAGCCTGCTCAGAGTGGCCCCGCCTGAGGGCGTGGTGACCGATCCAATCAAGCGCCCCTTCGTCATTGTCGACCCGCGCGCCGGACACGGCCCCGGCATCGGCGGCTTCAAGCCGGATAGCGAGATCGGCGTCGCCCTGCGCGCGGGCCACCCCTGCTACTTCGTCAGCTTTCTGCCGAAGCCGGTTCCCGGCCAGACGGTCACGGACGTCGTCCACGCCGAGGCGGCCTTTCTGGAGCATGTCATCGCCGCGCATCCGAAGGCGGAGGGCAAGCCCGTCGTCATTGGCAACTGCCAGGCCGGTTGGCAGATCATGATCGGCGCTGCCCTGCGCCCAGAGTTGTTCGGGCCCATCATCATCGCCGGCGCCCCACTCTCCTACTGGGCGGGCCGACGCGGCGGGCCCCCGATGCGCTATGCCGGCGGGCTGATGGGTGGGTCCTGGATGACGGCCCTGGCGGGGGATCTGGGCCATGGTTTGTTCGACGGGTCCTCGCTGGTGCAGAACTTCGAGAGCCTCGACCCTGCCAACACGCTGTTCTCCAAGCAATATAACCTGCACGCGCATGTGGATACCGAGCCGGAACGCTACCTGGGCTTCGAGCGGTGGTGGAACAACCATGTCCTGCTGAACGCGCCGGAGATGCAGTTCATCGTCGACAAGCTCTTCATCGGTAATCGCCTGGCGACGGCGGAACTGGTGATGGACGATGGTGCCCGCGTCGACCTCCGGAAGATCCGCTCCCCGATCGTCGTCTTCTGCTCCAAGGGCGACAACATCACTCCGCCGCCACAGGCGCTGGGGTGGATCACCGACCTGTATGGCAGCATCAACGACATCCGGGCACATGGCCAGACCATCGTCTATGCGGTGCATGAAAGCGTGGGCCACCTGGGCATCTTCGTCTCCGCCAGCGTTGCGCGGAAGGAGCACGAGGAGTTCGCCTCCAACATCGACTTCATCGATATCCTGCCGCCCGGCCTGTACGAGGCCGAGATCACACAATGGCCGCAGGAGGAGCGCGAGAACTACCTGATGCGCTTCGCCGCGCGCGGCCTGGACGACGTCCGGGCCATCGTCTCGCCCCTGCCGGAGGATGAACGCCGCTTCGCCACCGCCCGCCGGATCTCCGAAATCAACCTGGACCTGTACCGCAGCTTCCTGCAGCCCTGGGTCCGCACCATGATCACGGCGCCAGCGGCCGAGTTCATGCGGCAGATGCACCCGCTCCGCCTCTCCTATGACCTCTTCTCCGACCGCAATCCCTTCATGCTGCCGGTGGCAGCCTGGGCCAACGCCGTGCAGGCGACCCGCCGCCCCGTGGCGCCCGAGAACCCCTTCCGGCAGGCAGAAGCCCTATGGGCCGACGGCGTGGAGAAGGCGTTGAATGGCTGGCGGGACTGGCGGGATGGAATGCAGGAGGCGCTATTCCTCTCCATCTACGGCAACCCGCTGGTGCAGGCCGTCGCCGGGGTCTCGAGCGAGGATGCACCGAGGCGCCAACCGGCCGATGAACCTGCCCACCAGGCCTTCCTGGAACAGCGCATCGCGGAGCTGCGGGGCGCCATCGGCGAAGGCGGCGCGCATGAGGCAGTGCTCCGCGCCATCGCCTTCATCGCCCTGGCCGAGCGTGTCGCCGATGAGCGCGGCTTCGAGCAGCTCAAGAGCCTCCTCGGCGAGGAAGGCAGCCATCTCAGCCTGGCCGAGTTCAAGCAGGACCTGCGGACCCAGTTCTTCATGCTGTTGCTGGACCCGGAACAGGCACTGTTGACCCTGCCCAAGCTGCTGGAAGGCTGTAGCCGCGCCGACATCGCCCGGCGGCTGGAGGAGATCCGCCGCGTAACGCTGGCAGGCGGCCCCCTCAGCGCCCATGGAGCCGCCCGGCTCCAGACGATCGAGGGGTTGTTTGCCCGTGCCAGGGACGCCAAGGCCGACAGCCCAGCGGCTCCGGCGTCACCCCCTGCCCCTTCCCCCAATGGCACGGAAACCGCCAAGTCCCGCACGCGGGCCCCGCGGCGTCGTAAGAAATGAGGCTGCAGGCATGACCGCTCCGATGGCTTTGCACCCGCATTACGACGCGCTGATCGCCTTGACGGCGGATATCCACCCTGTTGCCTGCGCCGTGGCGCATCCCTGCGATGCTGCTTCGCTGCAAGGCATGGCGGAGGCCCGGGACCACGGCATCCTGCAGCCCATCCTCGTGGGGCCCGAACAGAAGATCCGCGCGGAGGCGGCCAACGCGCATATCTCCCTCGATGGCCTGCGGATCGTCGATACGCCCCATAGCCACGCCGCGGCCGAGGCAGCCGTCGCCCTGGTCCGGTCGGGTGAGGCGCAACTGCTGATGAAGGGCAGTCTGCATACCGATGAGCTGATGCATGCCGTGGTGGACAAGGCGACCGGCCTGCGGACGGAACGCCGCATCAGCCACGTCTTCATCATGGACGTACCGGGGCATCCGCGGCCGCTGTTCATCACCGACGCCGCCGTCAACATCTTCCCCGACCTGCTGACCAAGGCCGACATCATCGCCAACGCCATCGACCTGCACCGGGGCCTCGGGCTTGGGGTGCCCCGCGTCGCCATCCTCTCGGCGGTGGAGACGGTGAACCCCAAGATCCCCAGCACCATCGAGGCCGCCGCGCTCTGCAAGATGGCGGAGCGCGGGCAGATCACCGGCGGCGTGCTCGACGGCCCACTGGCGCTGGACAATGCGATCAACGAGGAAGCTGCGCGCATCAAGGGCATCCGGTCGGAGGTCGCCGGCCGGGCGCAGATCCTGGTGGTGCCGGACCTGGAGGCCGGGAACATGCTGGCCAAGAACCTGACCTTCCTGGCCGGGGCCGACGCCGCGGGCATCGTGCTGGGCGCCCGGGTACCGGTGATCCTGACCAGCCGCGCCGACTCTTCCCGCACCCGCCTGGCCTCGGCAGCGGTGGCCGCGCTCTACGCGCGGCACTTGGCCGAAAGGGCGGGCGTCGCGTGACCGGCATCCTCGTCCTGAACGCGGGCAGCTCCAGCATCAAGTTCCAGCTCTACGACGTGGAGGGCATGGCGCTGGAGCGGCGCCTGAAGGGGCAGATCGACGGCATCGGCACGGAACATCCGCGCCTGCGCGCCTGGGATGGCGCGGACGCCCTGATCGCGGAACAGCGGATCGACCCGGCGCGGGCCAGCGACGTGGAAGATGCGCAGGAGGTTCTGGGCGGCTGGCTGGTGGAGCATTCTGGGGCGCCGCCCGCCGCCGTCGGCCACCGCGTGGTGCATGGCGGGCCGGACCTTATCACCCCGGCCCTGGTGGATGACGCATTGCTGCTGCGGCTGGAAGCGCTGGTCCCCCTCGCCCCGCTGCACCAGCCGAACAACCTGGCGCCGATCCGCTCCATCCGCGCGAGGCGGCCGGACCTGCCGCAGGTGGCATGCTTCGATACCGCCTTCCATCGTGGCCACGCGCCGGTGGTCGAGCATTTTGCGTTGCCCGCCGCCCTGTACGACCAAGGTATCCGCCGCTACGGCTTCCACGGGCTGTCCTACGAATTCCTGGCGACCCGACTGCCAGAGGCGGCGCCGGAGATCGCCGGGGGCCGCGTGGTGGCGCTGCATCTGGGCTCGGGTGCCTCGGCCTGCGCCATGGTGGCGGGGCACAGCGTCGACAGTACCATGGGCTTCACCGCACTCGACGGCCTGCCCATGGGCACCCGGCCGGGCCAGCTGGACCCAGGCGTGGTGCTGTACCTGACGGAACAGGGCATGACCGCCGCCGGGATCGAGCATCTGCTGTATCATGAGAGCGGCCTGAAAGGTCTCTCCGGCCTTAGCGGCGACATGCGGGACCTGCTGGGCAGCACCAGCGCGGCAGCGCAACTGGCCCTGGACTACTTCGCGCACCGGACCGGCGCAGCCATCGCTGCGTTGGGTAGCAGCATGGGGGGTCTGGACGGCATCGTCTTCACCGCGGGCGTTGGGGAGAATGCCGCCCCGGTCCGGGAGGCCATTTGCCGCCGCTGCGCCTGGCTGGGCGTGCGGCTGGACACGGCGGCGAATGAGAGCCATGGCCCCCGCATCTCGGCAGCGGATAGCGAGATACCGGTCTATGTCATTCCCACCAACGAGGAACGCATGATCGCGCGCCACACGCTCAGCCTGCTCCGCTCCACCGGCGCCCTGGCATGATCCCGTTGTCGCCCGTCACCCTGGCGGGGAAGCGGGGCCTGGTGACGGGTATCGCCAACGATCAGTCGATTGCCTGGGGCTGCGCCAGGGCCTTTCGCGGGCTCGGCGCCGAACTGGCCGTCACCTACCTGAACGACAAGGCGCTACCACACGTGGCACCGCTGGCGCAGGCGGTGCACGCCAATATCCTGATGCCGATGGATCTGCGCGAGGACGGCCAGTTGGAGGCCGTGTTCGAGCGGATCGGGCAGGATTGGGGCGGGCTGGACTTCGTGCTGCACTCGATCGCCTTCGCGCCGCAGGAGGATCTGGCCGGCAGGGTGACCGACTGTTCCCGCGACGGCTTCCTGAAAGCCATGGACCTTTCCTGCTGGTCCTTCCTGCGGATGGCGAAGCTGGCCGAGCCGTTGATGACGCGGGGCGGCGCACTGTTCTGCATGAGCTACTACGGCGCCCACAGCGTCGTGGAGCACTACAACATCATGGGCGCGGTCAAGGCAGCGCTGGAAAGCGCGACACGCTACATGGCGGCCGAGCTGGGCCCGGCCGGCATCCGTGTCCATGCTATCTCGCCGGGCCCGATGCGAACGCGGGCAGCCTCCGGCATCGCGCATTTCGACGAGTTGCTGGAGCGTGCGGCTGGCAAGTCGCCCATGCGCGGCCTGGCCACGATCGACGATGTCGGAATGGCGACGGCGTATCTGGCGACGGATGCCGCCAGCATGATGACCGGCCAGACCCTGTACATCGATGGCGGCTACAACATCATCGACTAAGCTGCGCGCCAGGCTCGTGCATGATCACGCTGCGAACGCATTCAGCCCGCCGCGTGCCCTATCGGGAAAGCGCGGCGGCCTGATCGACGAAGCCAGCCGCCGACGCCTGCATGAGGGATTTCAGCCAGGCGCGATCCCGCTGCTGGCTGGCTGCGTCGCGCGCCCGAGTGTCGTAGCGGACGATGATGGCGGCGACGACCGGACGGCCAGAGCCTTCATGCAAGCTGTTCATCGCCTGGGAAATACGGCTTCGCAGGCCATCCCCCGCCGGGCGGCCGCCCAGCCAGGAGGCCACCGCGACCATGGCGGCCGACTTGGCATCCTGCCGAACACTCCAGGTAACATCGCCGGTGGTGATGTTGAAGGTCACCGCCTCATCGTCGTCATCCGCCATGCCGCGCCGTTCCGCCGAGACCTTGGACCAGGTCACCCTGGGCGAAAACACCAGCAGACGGGCGGTGAGCGTGGCATTGCCGCAGCGGAACTCCACGCCCTGTCCGTTGGCGACGCATTCGGGCGGCAATGCGAGCCGTGGCGCCACGGCCGCAGCCGGGGGCACGCGGTCGAGCACCGCGGCCAATGCAGGTGCCGCCGCCGCCAGCCCGCAACACAGCACGGCGGAGGCCAGCAGCGCCGTGGCACCCCTGCCGGGCGGCCGGGGTAGCAAGGAGGGCTGGGGGTCCGGCGCGGTATCCTCGCGGAACGGCAGGCCTGTGAGCACCAGGAGCAGGATGACGACCGAGAAGAAGACCCAGCCGTACAGCAGATGGTCTGCCGCCGCCGCTTCCGCGCTGCCGATCGTGTGACCGAGCAGGACGATACCCAGGGCGCGCACGCCGTTGGCGATGACAGGCACGACAATGGCCAGCGCCATGACCGCCAGCCGCCGCGATGGGCTGCGGAATACAGCGAGGGCATAGACCGCCCCGAAGGCCAGCGCGGCGATGATGAAGCGCAGCCCGGCACAGGCTTCCGCCACCAGGAAGGTGCCGGCGGGAATCTCGATCACCAGATCGTCGTGATAATGCGGGATGGAGAGGATCTGCAGGCCGGTGACGATGAACCAGGCGGTGAAGCGCTGCAGCAACGGCACGATGAACGCCCCGAACGGGACCAGGAATACCAGGTAAAGCAACGGCCCCAGCATGGCGCGTACGAACTGCCAGCCGAACACGGCCAGCACGAGGCTCCATACCATGCCAAGGACGGCGAGCTGGCGCCCCTCCATGATGCCCAGGCGCTCCGCTACCAACCAGGCGCACCCCGCCAGCAGCGCGCAGATGGCGGCGGCGGGCGCGGGGGACGGCTGCATGCCTTCCAGACGATGCCGCCGGCCCCAGGCCAGCCACAGGGCGACGGGCAGCACCAGCCAGCAATGATTATAGGCCGTCGAACTCTCCCAGGTATCGAGCGCGGTGATGACCTCCGTCGCGAAGGCCGCCAGCAGGACCGCCAACCCGGCCACGAAGGCCGCGATCGCCATTGGCCAGGACACGCCCCGCAGGGCCGGAGACAGGATGGCGGGATGCGCGCTCATGCCACAGCGCCCAGCTCAGGCAGTTGCTGCGCCAGCGCCGGGGAGAGCATACCATCCAACCGCCGCAAGGTAGCGGACCAGTCATGGCCGGCCAGCATCGCCCGCCGGGCCGCGGCGCCCAGGCCTGAATGCTCGCCACGCAGCACCGCCGACACGAGATCGAAGGTCTGCGCAACGCCATCGCCCACCAGCAGGTCCCGGCCCGGAACGGCATGCACGCCCTCGAAGGCCGAGGACGAGGCGACCACCGGCCGCGCCAGGGCCATCGCTTCCAGCACCTTATTCTGGATGCCGCGGGCGATGCCGAGCGGCGCAACCGCGACCGATGCATGCGCGATATAGGGCCGGATATCCGCCACGGCGCCGACGACATGTACCCCCGGAATGCTGGAGAGCGAGCGCACCGCCGGGGCCGGGTTGGCGCCCACGATGAAGAACTCGGGGCCGGGATTGAATGCCGCGCGCAACCTTGGCAGCACGTTGCGGGCGAACCAGCAGACGGCTTCCACATTCGGCCGGTAATTCATCGTCCCCGTGAACACCAGCGGTGCGGCAACCCCGCCATAAGGGCTGGGATAGGGCCGGGCCGGGTCGAAGAACGCCATATCTACACCGTTCTCCACCCAATCGAGATGGCTGGCGGTCTCCGGCGCCAGCTCGGCGAAGCGGGTGCTCTCATGCCGGGAGACGAAGAGGCAGCGGTCGAACGCCATCGCGGCGCTGCGCTCGAACCCCAGCAGGGTCCGCGCCTCGCGTTGCCAGATGTGGCGCATGGGCGACTTGGTCTCCGCCGCATAGGCGCGCCACTTCTCGGAATCGACGTCCACCAGATCCAGCACGCGGGCCAGGCTTGGGGAGAAGCCTGGCTGCCCGATCAGGTACGGCGCCATTGCGGCGGAATAGGCGAACACGGCATCATAACGCCCTGAGGCCAGACCCTGACGGACCCAGGACGCCAGATCGGCGTTGTAGAACCAGCCGGGCGTCAGTGGCTTGCCAGGCCGGTAGTGCAGCAGAGTCCGGGCCGCCGCCCGCCAGGACGAGCCGGTCGGGTGGGCATGCACGACGCTGCAGCATTCCTCCAGCACAGGCAGATGCTGCAGGTCCTGCGGGTCATCCACCAGACAGCCGAGATCGACTTCCCAGCTCTGCGCCAGATGGCGAAGCATATGCCAGGCCCGGATCTTGTCCCCCTTCTCGGGCGGATAGGGGATGCGGTGGCACAGAAACAGGAGGCGCTTCATGATGTCCTACCCCAATCCGCGCACGATGGGCGGGCCCAGGAGATTGGCGACCGGCAAGGGCAGGTGCCGCCAGGCAGCGATCAGCAGCTTGTATTTCGGGTTGGACGGGTTGTGCTCGGCCAGGACCGCCCCCTCCCCCAACCGGTAGCAGTAATGCAGGGGCTGCGGCGTAAAGCCCCAGTTCTTCTTAAAATCGAAGGCACCAGTGCCGGACTTGCTGCGCCCGAAATCATATAGGCGGCACCCACGTTCCGCCCCGGCCCGGCGCATGACTTCCCAATACATGAAGTCATTCGCCGCGACCTGACGGGCCCGCGCCGTGCCGCCGCCGTAATAGGGGATGACTTCATCCCGGAAGTAGAAGTTCAGCACCGAAGCAACGGGTGTATCGCCATCGAACACCGTGACGACGTCGTGCTGTTCCGGGAAATATTTTGCCAGCATCCGGAAGTAATGGCGGGAGAAGACAGGTGTCCCAAGGTTCCGGACGCTCTCCGCGTAGACCCTGTGCAGCAGGTCGATATTCCCGTCGCTGACCGAGCGCAGGCCGTTCTGGATGCCCTTCCGAACCATGGCCCGCTGCTTGCGGGGAATCGCCTTCATGTCGATCTCGGCGTCGCCGGAAAAGCTTTTCCTGAAGGTGTAATGTAGGGGCGGCCGCACGGCCCAGCCCGGCCAGGGCGTGTGGAGTTGCCGGAACTCCAGGCTGTCCGCGCCGATGCGGCGCAGAAGGTCCAGCGCATAATGCTCCAACGCATCCGACGCGGCCTGCGACATCGCGATCGGCCCGCCATAGACGCAGAATGGCGTGGAGATCAGTGCGTCACCAAACAACTTCGTCCGCATCCGTGCCAGGGGCAGGATGCCGACGATCTCGCCCGCTTCCTCGGCATAGACGTAGTAGGTCTGGTGCGAGAAGGATTCCGCGATGACATGGCGCCAGGCGGAGAAGTGGAAAAAGGTCGCGTCCGGCATCGCGCGGACGAAGGCGTCCCAGCGCGGTTCGGCGGCCTCATCCAGCAGATGGATCTTGAGCGTCATGCGAGATTCGTCCGCGCTTGAATGGCGTCTGCGAAGACCTGGTCCATGCGGCCCCAGGTGAAGTCACGCAGCAATTGCTCCACCCTTCCAGCCATCTGGGAAAGGCCAGTGTAATGCCGGAACCGAGACAGCCTGCTGGCATTGCCGACCCTTGGCTGGGCCGGGTCCACTTCCCACGGATGGAAGTAGAACACGCCTGCCCGCTGGTCCGCGGCATTGGCCCGTCTCAGGCCAGCCTTGAAGATCGGGTAAGGGACAAGCCGGAACCAGCCGCCGCCCGAGCAGGGAAGATTCCTTCCCAGCATCTGCACCGTCGTCATCGGCAGTTCCACGACGCCACTGGCGCTCGGGCGATAGGGCTGCCGGGGCGCATCGGGCGAGCCGTACAGATCGTGGCTGATGGGAAAGACCGACGAGCTGTACAAATAGCCTTCATCAGCCAGGACCTGGTGTGCCCAAGGGGTGTTCCTGGCACTGATGGAAAAGGTGGGCGCGCGGTAGCCAACGACCTCGGTGCCCCCAGCATCTTCCAGGACCGCCTTGGCACGGCGGATATCCTGGCGGAACTTGTCCTCGCCGATCTGGTCGACGCGCTCATGGCCGAAGCCGTGACTTGCCAGTTCATGCCCATCGGCCACGATGCGCTGGATGAGTTGCGGATGCCGCTCCGCCACCCAGCCCAAAGTGAAGAACGTCGCGCGGACGCCGGCCCGGGAAAAGATGTCAAGAACACGGACCGTGTTATCCACGACACGTGATTCCAGATTGTCCCAGTCCCCCCGGGCGATGACACCGGCGAAGGCCTGGACCTGGAACCAGTCCTCGACATCGACGCTCATGGCATTGCGCAGGCTCATCGACGGAGCCTTTCGCCGCCGGCGAAGAGATCGGACATACGGGAGAAGACACGCTCGCGGCGGGCGACCAGCCTCTCGAGCGCTTCGACGCGGAGGGAGAGCTTGTCCAGCGCATCCTCGTCGTCATGGAAGTCGTCGCGGTCGGCGTCGTGCGGGCCACCCAGATCCTCTTCCAGTTCCAGGGCGGTCGATTCCACCATGGAAGCCGTCAGGGTTTCCGCACCCTCCAGAGCTCCGCCCAGCAGCACGCGCGCACATAGCCGGTTGATGCGCCGCGGAATGCCGCCGCTGTACCGATGCACCATATCCAGGGCTGCCGGCTCCCAATCAGGCCTGCCGTCCCAGCCCACCGCCCGCAGGCGATGCTCGACATAGGCGTGGGTCTCCTCGCGGGACAGGCCGGAGAGATGGTAGGAGGCCAGAACACGTTGCCGGAGCTGCGATAGATCCGGGCTGGCCATGATCCGCCGCAGCTGTGGCTGGCCGAGCAGGATGGTCTGCAACGGCGCCTCACCGGACCCGGTGACGTTGGACAGCATGCGCAGTTCCTCAAGAGCCTGCAAAGGCAGCCCCTGCGCTTCGTCGACGATGAGCAGGTGGCGTCGGCCGCCCTGCCGCAGTACGGAGGCGATGCCCAGCAGAAGGCCGGCCTTGCTGCCTTCCGTGGGCACGCCGAATGCGTCCGCCACCAAGCGTAGCACATCCTCCCCCGACACCTGGGTGGTGGCGATACGAGCCACGGCAAAGCCGCCGCTATCGAGTTCGCCACACAGCCGTTCGATCAGGGTAGTCTTTCCAGCACCGACCTCACCGGTGACGACGACGAAGCCTTCTCTCTGCGCCAACCCGTACATCAGGTGGGCGTAGGCCCGGCGATGGACGGTGCTGGGGAAAAAGAGGCGGGCATCCGGCGTCATTTGGAATGGCGGTTCACGGAAGCCGTAGTGATCCAGCTGCATATCCAATTCCCTCAGAAAGTCTGCCGCAGGCCGGCGATGATGGTGTTCTGCAAGGCCCGGCCACTCTCGACATCGTCCGCACGGCTGTTCGTGATGAATTGCAAGGTTCCCACCAGGCCAGGCGACAGCTGCGTCACCAGGGTTGCGCCCACGGTGAACACGTTGCCGCTGCCACGCGCCGGGGTTTCGAAGGTACCGTATTGCAAGTAACCGATGGCCGTTGTTGCCGGCGTCAGGCCATGCGACCACGTCAGGCTGCCCGATGTGCCACTTTGGCGAGAAGCGACCGTGCCGATATCGGTGGACACCGGCTTACGCTCCTCGCGCAGCAAGGTCAGGGTCAGGATGTCCCTGCCCCAATCCTGGCTGATAGATGCCGATGCGCTGCGCACGCGCATCAGGCTGCTTTGGACACCGAGGAACGAGTTGGCGAAAGGCAGCACCGATGGCGCGCCGGTCGCGGTGTCAACCGGATTGCCCAACTCGTCCAACGTCGTGGTGTTGAGCAGGTCGGCCGAACGCTGCGCGGCCGTCGTCAACCGCTCGGAATAGTTGGCGTAAAGGCGCGTGCGCCCACCCAGCGAGAGCGCGGCGTCGACACGGGCGGAGTCGAAGCCATCATGCCGGCCGTAGCGCGCAGTGATCGAACTCTCCGGCGAGAATGTCAGCTTCGAGCCGACGGACCACACCGGCTCCGAAATCTCGAAGGGCGGAACGCCGGAGTAACGCTGCTGTTCGTACCCGACCTCGCCAAGCACGGAGACGAACCGGGTGACCGCGTAGCGAGCTTCGACCGCCGCGATCCGCCGATACGCATTCTCCAGCACGCCGCTTCCGTCGTAATCCGTGGAAATGGCGCGGCCTTCCAGGGCCAGGCGGCCAAGATCTTCGCCGGAGCGTGCAACCGCATAGAACTCGTTGGCGGTAAAATCCTGGTCGGAGAAATACCTCTGCCCCGACGGCGTGAAAGCGGCCGAACCGTCATCGCTCAGGCTCTGCGTCACAGACTGGAAGGCATAGCCCACCTGCAGCGTCATCAAGCCGCCGAAGCGATGCACCAGGTAGGGCGAGACCTGAAACGAATTGGTCTGCACCTGATTACTGCGGCTGTTCGTGCTGTCCCCGGCCGCGGAGTAACCGCCATTGGCCGACTGCACCGCGCCACCGCCGCGCAGATCCAGGAAGAAGGTGCTGGGCACCAGCGTGACAAGCATCTGGCCGTTGAACTGATGGTCGATGCCGCTCTGGCCGCTATCGGACGCGTAGAGCCGTAGATCGGGCTCATAGTTCACCACGCCCCTGAAGCGGGACGTATCGACCGTCACCAGAACGCCGGGCGTCAGGGTCGTAATAAACTCCGACTGCCGGTTGGAATGGCTCTGATACAGGTTGTCGGTCGCCAATAATTGCAGGCCGAGGCTCGGGGTGATCGACCAACCACCAGTCGACGGGTCCTCCTGCGGCACGGCGACTGCGCTGTAAGGGAAACCCATGTCACCGAGACGAACAGGGCCGGCCGCCGGCCACGGCGCCACGTAGCCGCCCTCCTGCGTCCCGGTCATCGTCGCGGCGCCACTCGGCGCAATGGAAGGGACGGTCGTGCCGGGCAGCGGCGGCACCTGCGCCATGGCGGGCACTGCTCCGATCATCGCTATCGCGGAGATCAGAGCAGCAGCGCTGTGGCACGCCTCAGCCACCTTTATGCGCCCCATAATCGCCATACGCACCGAAACTGTCGCTTGCTGTCAGGCACACCCTGTTCAGCAGAAGGCTGAGATTGGGGCAGGCTTCCATCATATCCAACGCTGCCTCAACCTCGTTCCGTTGCGTCCGCTCCGCGTCCACCACCACGACCACCTGGCCGGCGATGGAGGACAGCGCATGGGCGTCGCTGGTCGACAGGCTGGGTGGCGTATCGACGATCAGGACATGGTCCGGCAAAGCGCGCGCCAGGCGCGCCAGGGCTTCCGAGACCTGCGATCCGGGTGGCAATACGTTTTCACCGGAAACCGGCTTCCCATACGGCAGAAACAGGAGGTTCTTCACTTCGCAGGTCAGGAAGGGCGGCGCCATCCGCTCCTGCGCCGCCAGGCTGCGCAGGCCGTTGACTTCGCCGTTGGCCAGCAGGTCACTCACAGAGCCACGCTTGCCGTCGACGTCGACCAGGATCACCTTCCGGGTGCCATTCGCCGCCATGCTGGCCGCCAGGTTGGTGGCGACGAAGCTCTTGCCCTCGCCGGGCCTTGCGCTGGTGACGACCACCATCCGGTTCCGCCCGGCGCCGACATCCTCCATCCCTCTGAGTATCTGCTGCTGGACAACAGTCATCTCCTCCACCGAACGACTCCTTTGCTGCCCCTCGGGGGCATCGATCAGGCCAGCAGCCCGAAGTGCGGCAATGGAGATGTCGGGCTTCGCCGGCATGGCCGGTGCAGGCGGCGGCTCCGGTGCCCTCGGCGCCACACGGGGGCCAAGAGCTTCGCTGCCACCGAGCGCTTCGATCGCACGCTCGACCAGATGGGTGCGGTCTCGGACGGGGACATTCATGCGAGCAACCTCACGATCAAGCCCGGCATGCCAGCCAGGACAGCACCGAACACAGCAAAGAGTGCGACGACGCCTGCAGCAAAGCTGAAGTTCGCTGCGGTATGCCTTGGCAGCGTCATGGCGGAGATGCCGCCCAGCACCGGCAGCCCGAGCTTCCGCAGGTCGTGCACACTGTAGAAGGCCTGGTCCAGCTGCAAGAAGGCGAGCGCGGCGACCAGGCCGGCGCCGATGCCGGCGATCAACACGGCGGTAAACAGCAGCTGGCGGTTTGGGGAAACAGGCACGCTCGGCAGGCTGGGCGGATCGATGATCTCCAACCGGACGCGGTCCGAGCTCGTCCTGGCGGCGCCGGCGATCTGGATCGATTCGCGCCGGGCCAGCAATTCCTCATAGTTCCGCCGCAGAACGTTATAGTCACGATCAAGGTTCAGGAACTGCGCCTGCAGTTCGGGCTCGCCACGCGCGATGGTATCGAGGCGATCGACCTCGACCCGCCCGTCCTGTTCCTGCCGCTGCAGGGAAGCGATCTGGGCATCGACGTCGACGAGCCGGACCTTCAGGGCTTCATAAAGCGGGTTGGTCCTGGGTGCCGACGACGCCGCACCGCCGGTGGTCGTGACGGTGCGCGCTCCGCCTCCCCCGCCACCACCCTGGCTTCGCAGCGCCGCGATGGTGTTGCGGGCGGATACGACATCCGGGTGCTGGTCGGTGTAACGCAGCCGCAACTCGCGGAGCTCGCGCTCAGCTTCCGCCAGCCGACCGCCGCCTCCACCGCTCGTCCGGACCTCGGGTGTCGCGACGCGGGCGGGAATCGCATCCAGCTGCTGCTGCGTCAGGTCCCGGCGCATCCGGGCGTCCTGCAATTCGCCCTGAACCTGCTGCAACCTGGCGCGCGCGGCCTCGAGGCGAGAGGAACCACCCAGCGCGTCGGACGGCAGCAAATCGATGTAGCGGGCCTGGAACTCGGCACGCCGCCGCTCGGCCTGGCGGAGTTGGACCTCGTAGGAGGAAAGCTGCTGCGCTACGAAGGCCCTGGCGCTTTCCATCTGCTGGCGGTCGGTCGTCGTCGCCGCCTCGATGAACAAGGTCAGCGCCGTTTGCACCACCTCGCGCGCAACGCGCGGGTCACGGTCACGATAGTCGATCGTGAACAGGTTGCGGGTCTGTGGCGTGATGCGAATGTCGCGCGCCAGGCGCTGCACCAGCACGTCGCGTTCAGCGACCGTGTTGACCCGACTGTCCAGCTCCGTGCGCAGGATGACCTTTTCCAGGTTCGGCTTGCTCAGCAGCGTCCTTTGCAGGACTTCCACCTGGCCTGCCGGGGAGCTGTCGATGGCGATCCCGCGCAACAGCAGCCCGAGCACCGCGTCCGCATCCGCGTAGATGCGGGCGCTGGATTCGAACTGATTCGGGATGGCGTAGACGCCGGCCCAGCCGGCGAGGCATACGCCCCAGCCGACCACCAGGGCTTTCCAACGCTGCCGCCAGCCGGCAGCCGCGTAGCGATGAGCCAGTGCAAGCGCGCTCATGATTAGAACCAACCCTGCGGAATGACCAATGTGTCGCCTGGCCGCATGGGGAAGTCCTGCGACATGTCGCCATCCCGCAGCAGATCGGCCAGGCGCACGGGAATGACCCGCGCCGGCTGATCGTCCCGCTCCCGACGGATGATCTCCGCCCGGTTGCCGGCCGCGTAACGGGTGAGGCCGCGGGCACTGATCATCACGTCCAGCACGGTCTGGCCTTCGCGGTAGGGCATGCCCATCGGCTGCGCCGCTTCGCCGATCACCCGGATCTGACGATTGGGCGGCCCCTGGAAGGACCTGACCATGACAGTGACGTTAGGATCTCTGACATATTCCTTGAGGCGCTGCTCAATCTGCCGCGCCAGCTGCGTCGGCGTGGTGCCCGCCGCCTCGATGTCCGGCACCAAGGGCAGGGAGAGGCGCCCATCGGGCCTGATCGGCAGTTCTGCGGCGCTGAGCTCGGGCGAGCGGTAGACGAACACACTCAAAGTGTCTCCCGCGCCCAGGACGTACTCTGACGCTTCGGCTGCGGCCTGGGTAGGCGGTGGGGGCAGGCTTGGGGAACCGGCACAGCCGGCCAGCCCCGCAGCGCACAGCAGTCCCAACGATACTTCGATGAAACGATAGCGCATCGGCATGGTCCTGATTTGCTTATTTAATCGGTTGGACGTGGGTGCGTGGCCGCTCTGGCAGCCCACCTTGTTGGCGTGGCCCAACGTTATCAGAAGAACCCCCACCTGCAATCTGCAATTTACACCTGACCCAAAAATATCTGTCAGGAAAATGTCGAATTTTTTGACCATCATATTGAAGAAGTCGCAATCTAGACGGCACTCAAAGAAAAAACTCTCGCTTTGATTTCTATATTTTTCGCTTGATGTAATTTCCTTGTATTATCGATCCTCTTCCAAAGTCATACAGATCGATGCTAACGATTCCGCACCGAAGACGCTGGCTATCCCAACGAGGTCCCCCCCGATGACGAGCATGTTTGGCCACAACATCCGCTCAGATCTGGTCCTCCTATACTTATCCGAAACTCTGGCGGTCTTTCTTGCTGTCTATTTACTGATGGCGTCTGGAATGCCGCCAGAATATCCGGTGGACCACGTCCGCGCGGCCATGATGGCCGGTATCCTGGCGCTCTGTTCAGGCGTCGTCTGCAGCGCCAGCGGGCTCTACCGGCCGGAGCTGCTCTCGCGCTCCCGCAGGGTCTGGAGCGGCGCGGCCCTGGCCGCCACGCTTCTTCTCCTTGTCACCTGGATGAGCCTGATCATCACGACGCCGGCGAATCTCCGCGCCGCCGCGCCAGGCATCCTGATCGAGATCCTGCTCGGCTGCGTCGGCGCGGTCATCCTGACCAGGTTTGCCTTTGTACTGCTCCTGCGTGGCGGTTTTCTGAAGCGCCGTATCCTGGTTGTCCCGTCCGCCACACTTGTGGATGAGCGGGACATGGGCCCAAGCGATGTCTTCGAAGTAGCCAAGCTTCCGCCGGGCGAGGACGCATTGGCGATCCTGAGCCACCCGGAGAAGCTGCGCGCTCAACGCGTCTGGGCCGTCGTGGCCTCCAACGCCGCTTTGGACGAGGCAACCCGCCGGCGGTGCCGCGATGCCGGCATCCAGGTCCTGGACGAGTCAGAATACCACGAGTGCCGCCTCAATCGGATTATCTGCGAGAACCTCGCACCTGACTGGCTGAAATCGGCCCACGGCTTGTATGATGGCTGGATCCAGCGCGCGCTGCGCCGCGGGTTCGATGTCGCCGTCAGCGTCTTCCTGCTGCTGCTGACGCTGCCCGTCCTGATCACCGCCGCGGCCATCATCCGGCTGGATAGTCCAGGCCCCATTCTCTATCGGCAACAGCGCGTCGGGCAGAACGGTAGCGTCTTCACGCTCATCAAGTTCCGCAGCATGGTCGTGGATGCGGAAGCAGGTGGCGTGGCACGGTGGGCAACCCTCAAGGACACGCGGGTCACACGCTTCGGCCGCTTCATCCGCCTGACCCGCATCGACGAGCTGCCGCAGATCTTCAATGTCCTGAAAGGCGACATGTCGATCGTCGGCCCGCGCCCGGAGCGTCCCTCGTTCGTCGAGGAACTTGGCCAGGTGATCCCGCACTATCATGACCGCGCCTGTGTAAAGCCCGGCATCACCGGCTGGGCGCAGGTCAACTATCCTTACGGCGCGTCCATCGAGGATGCGCGGATGAAGCTGGCCTACGACCTCTACTATGTCCGGCACCGCAGCCTGTTCCTCGACCTGTTGATCCTGGTGGCGACGGTTCGCGTCGTCCTGCTGCAGGAAGGTGCGCGGTGAACCCAGAGATCTCCTCCATACTCTATGCCGGCTGCGCCGTGGCCTGTTTGGCCTGGGGCGTACTGGTATTGGGTACGGGGCGCGGGCGCAGGGCCTGGCCGCCAGCGGCTGCCTGCATCGTCACGGCCTTATGGGCCGCGTCGGTGGCACTGTCGCCGCAAGCGCCACTGGCCGGCGTTGCCGGCGCGCTGGAGGTGATCCGCACCGCGACCTGGATGTGGGTCCTGCTGCTGCTGGGCCATCGCATCGGCGGCCGCCAGGCGCTGGCGCTCCTCCGCTATTCTACCGCGGCGGCCTGCGCATTGACGGTTCTGGCGCTCGTCACACTGGTTCCCGCTGTGGCCTCGGCGCTGACATGGCTTCCCATCGGGTCGCCGGTTGTCCTGGTGCGGTTGGCACTGGTCCTGATGGTCGTCGTCCTGGCGGAGAACCTTTACAGGAATGCCGGCGATGCGACGCGCTGGCATGTCGTGCTGCCCTGCATCACCCTGGGCGGCCTCGCCGCCTTCGACGTGCTGCTTTACGCTCATGCGGCTTTGTCGCGAGAGATCTCGCCGACGCTGGCCGACGCCAGGGCCATCCTGACGGCCTTGGTGGCGCCCTTGCTGGCCATCGGCGCGGTACGCGACCGCAGGTGGCGTCGTGACCCGCCGGTCTCCCGCCAGGTTGTGTTCCATGGCGCCACCTTGCTCATCGCCGGCAGCTTCCTGCTGGCGGTTGGCGCGGTGGGCGAGGCCATAAGGCACCTGGGCACCGACTGGACCCGGGCGGCCGAGGTCGGGCTCTGGGCCGGCAGCGCCATGGCGTTCGCTGTCGCGCTGACGGCCCGCTCGGTCCGCTCACGGCTGCGGCGGAGCATCGTCGACCATTTCTTCGCTGCTCGCTTCGATTACCGGCAGGAGTGGCTACGCTGCGTGGCAACCCTGTCGGAGCCCGAGGTCCCGGCACCGCTGCGCGCCATCCGCGCCATTGCCGATCCGGCCGACAGCCCGGCCGGGGTGCTGCTTGTCCGCGAAGCGGGCGAGGATGGGCTGAGCTGGGCCGGGTCCTGGAATTGCCCGGTGGAAACCTTGTCCATCGCCGGCGGGCATCCGCTGCTGCACCACCTGCGCGATGGCAACTGGGTCCATGTATTTGGCACGGACGACATGCCGGACCTTCAGGCCGCGTTCGGCCCGCTATGGCTTGCCGTCCCCCTGGCCCATCACCGCGATGGCGTCCTGGGCGTCGTGCTGCTGGCGCGGCCGCGCGCCAACCTGCCGCTGGATATCGAGGTGTTCGACCTGCTGAGGAGCCTGGGCCGGGAGGTTTCCATGTTCCTCTCGGAACGCCGCAGTGCCGAAAGGCTCAGCGAACATCAGCATCTCCAGGATCACGCCCAGAGATTTGCCTTTGTCGCCCATGACGTGAAGACCGTCGCAAGCCAGCTGACCATGCTGTTGGCCAATGCAGAACACAACATCCAAGATCCGGAGTTCCAGCGCGATATGCTTCTCACCGTTCGCGCCTCAGCTGCGCGGATCAATACCCTGATCGCTCGCCTGCGCCAGCCGGAGGCAAGCGCCAGTGGGGAGACCAGCGGGATCGATCCGATCGCGCATCTTCGCGCCCTGACCTCCAGGCATAGCCACCCGATGGCCTTGGAGGATGACGGACAGCCACCTCCCCGCGTGCTGATGCAGGCGGAGGCCTTCGATGCCGCCATCGGGCATCTGCTCAACAACGCCGCCGAGGCATCGCCGGCCGAGGAGCGGGTCGAGATCCGTGCCCGGCACTGGCAGCACCGCCTGACGATCGACATCGTCGACCATGGTCCTGGCATGACGCCCGAATTCATCCGTGACGCGCTGTTCCGGCCGCTGGAGACCCGCAAGCCGAATGGCAGCGGCGTCGGTGCTTGGCAGGCGCGCGAATTGCTGCGCCGGGCCGGTGGCGACGTGACCGTTCTCAGCCGTCCCGGCCACGGCACCACCATGCGGCTTACCCTGCCCATCTGCGATACGCCGGCGACGCCCCAGCTCCGGCAGGAGGCCTTGCTGTCATGAGTCGCCCCAAGCTTTTGGTCGTCGAGGATGACGCCGCTCTCGCGGCGCAGTATCGCTGGGCCTTCCCGAATTGCCGGGTGCTGCTTGCCGCCGACCGCCGCCAGGCCGAGCAGATCGCGCGCGCCGAGCAGCCGACGGCAGCGCTGCTCGATCTCGGCCTGCCGCCGGATGAGGAGGGCGTCAGCGAAGGCTTCGCCACCCTGGCGACGCTCAGCCGCCTGTGCCCGGGGATGCCGATCATCATCGCCAGCGGCCAGGGCCAGCGGGAACACACGCTGCGGGCCATTGGCCTCGGCGCCTACGATTTCTGCGAGAAGCCGGTCGACTTGGACGTGCTGCGCACCATCGTGGACCGCGCCCTGCGGTTGCGGGCCCTGGAGGAGGAGAATCTCCGCCTCGCCGCCCTGCCCCGGCCCAGCCCCATCCGCGATATCGTCACCGCCGATGAGTCGATGCTGCGGATCTGCCACACGATCGAGCGTCTAAGCCAAGTCTCCGTTCCGGTCCTGCTGCTGGGCGAGAGCGGTACGGGCAAGGAAGCCCTGGCGCGTGCCCTGCATGATATGGGGCCGCGCGGTCGCAAGCCCTTCGTCGCCATCAACTGCGCCGCCATTCCGGAACCGCTGCTTGAAAGTGAGTTGTTCGGGCATGAGCGCGGCGCCTTCACCGGCGCGGTCAAGCAGGTCACCGGCCGCATCGAAGCCGCGAATGGCGGCACGCTGTTCCTGGATGAGGTCGGCGACCTGCCGCCCGCCCTGCAGGCGAAGCTGCTGCGCTTCCTGCAAGACCAGGTCATCGAACGTGTTGGCGGCCGTACATCCATCCGCGTCGATGTGCGCATCGTTTCTGCCACCAACCAGCCGCTGGAAGAGCAGACCGAGAGCGGCCGGTTCCGCGCGGACCTGCTGTACCGGCTGAACTCGCTGACCATTCGTATCCCGCCGTTGCGGGAGCGAGGCGAGGACTCACTGCTGCTCGCGCGCTGGTTCCTGGCCCGTTATGCCAAGGAATTCGGCCGGCGGCTGCGCGGTCTGGATGCCTCGGCGGTCGAGGCGGTCACCACCTACCGTTGGCCGGGCAATGTCCGTGAACTTGGCAACCGGGTTCGCCGCGCCGCGCTGATGACCGAAGGCCACACGATTTCTGCGTCGGATCTCGAACTGAGTGCCTCACCCTCGGCGTCCGACACCGATCTCGACCTGCGTGCCGCCCGGTTGCGGGCGGAGCGCGCGACCATCGAGCGGGCGTTGGCCCGCAGCAATGGCAGCCTCGCCGCTGCGGCCCGCCTGCTGGGTGTGAGCCGACCGACGATCTACGGGCTGCTGGAAACCCACCGGCTCTCCCCCAGCCAGACCACGCCCCCCGACACCGCCGCGAGGGATACCGCTCCCTCGGATGGCGACACCCCGTAGCAGCAGGATGCACGTCATGCGTCGCTCCCCCTTTTCCGCCATGCCGCGCTCGCTCCGGGCCCTGCCGGTGGTGCTGGCCTTTACCTTGGGTGCCGCGCCGGTCGTGGCGGGGCCGCAGGAGCGCGCGCAGGCTGCCCAGGCGCGTGGGGATCTGCGCGCCGCCCAGTTGGAGTGGCGCAACGCGGTACGGGAGCAGCCGGATTCCGCTGCCACCCGCGCCGCGCTCGCCGCCACCAGCCTTGAGCTGGGCGACACCGAGCTCGCCGAGCGGGAAGCGCGCGCGGCGCTGGAACGAGGCTACGACAAGGGCATCGGCACCGCGATGCTGCTGCGTGCCTATCTGATCTCCGGCCGTTTCGAGGAACTGTTGAGGGACTTCCCGGCGCAGGACAGTCCGGCGATCATCGGCGGCCAGATCGCCGCCGCGCGGGCGCAGGCGCAGTTGGCGCTTGGCCAGGTGGAGGCGGCCACGCAGTCGGCCGCCCAGGCCAGGCAGCTGACGCCGAATGCCACCGAAGCCGGGCTGGCCACCGCCGCCGTGACCCTGGCGGCGGGGGATCGCGCCGCATCCGAAGCCGCGCTGGATGCCATCCTGGCGCGCGAGCCGGAGAATGCCGAGGCGCTGGTGCGCAAAGGCAGCCTGCAATTCGAGCGGCGGGAGCCCGCGGCAGCAGCGGCAACCTTCACCCGCGTACTGGAACGGACACCCGGCAACATCTCCGCCCGCCTGCGCCGTGGCGAAGCCTTCATGCAGATGAACGAGGACGCGAAGGCGCGCGCCGATGTGGAGACCGCGCTGGCGGCCCTGCCCGGTAGCGGTCCTGGCATCTACCTCCTCAGCCTGCTGCAGGCACGGGCACGAGACTGGGCGGGAGCGGACGCCAATCTGCAAAAACTCGGCGCCGTGCTGGGCAATTTCCCAGATGGCTATTTGGTGCTCGCCACCACGAAGCGCGGCCTCGGCCAGGTCGCGCAGGCCGAGGACGCCGCGCGCCGCCACGTAGCCCGCCGGCCGGATGACCCGCGCGGCGCCAAGATGCTGGCCAACCTCTCGATGGAAGGCGGACGGCCGGAGGACGCGGTGGCGACGCTGAACGCCCTGACCGCACGCGGCAAAGCGGATGCCGAAGCCTACGACATGCTGGGCCGCATCCAGTCCAGCCTGAACCGGCCGCGGGAAGCTGCGGAAGCCTTCCAGTCCGCTGCCGCGCTGGCACCCAATGACTCCGCTATCCTCAGTCGCCTCGCTGCCTCCCGCCTGGCGATGGGGGATGCGGACGGCACGGTGGACGCGGCGAACCGTGCCGTGCAGGCCGGTACGCAAGCGCCGGCCGCGCGGCAGATGCTCGCCTATGCCGCCCTGTTCCGCGGCGACCTGCAGACCGCGGCGGCCGAGATGGCCAAACTGCCGCCGGATGTCCGCCGCAGCGAGAATGGCCAGGTGCTGGAAGGCACGCTGCAATTGATGCAGATGGACCTGCCCGCCGCCCGTACCGCCTTCGAGGCTGCGCTGAAGGTCAATCCGCAATCCAATCCGGCCCGCATCGGCATGGCGCGTGCCGCCAACCTCCGGGGCATGCCGGCGGAAGCCGAGCGCCTGCTGGGCGAGATTCTGCGGCAGGAGCCCGGGCACGTCGAGGCCACGGCACAGCTTTCCGCCGCCGCCATGCCCGGGGCGCCAAGGGCGCAGGAGGCCCGCGCGGTCCTGGAAGCGGTGCAGAGCGCCGCGCCGGCCGAACCCGTGCTGGCCCTGGCATTGGCCAATGTGCTGTTGCGCGGCGGGGACGCACCCCGCGCCGTGGCCGTCCTGGCGGCGGACCCCATCCGCAGCCGGGCGATACCCGCCGTCACGCTGGCGCGTGCCGAGGCCCGCGCCGCTGCCGGCCAGTGGACCGAAGCCGAGGAAGATAGCCGGGAAGCCCTTGCGGCCGCGCCTGAGTCGACCGCGGCGCACCGGCAGTTGGCCGGCCTGATGGTCCGCGCCGGCAACGCCCGTGGCGCCGAGGCGCTGATCCAGCAAGGCCTGCGCAACAAGCCGGACGACGCTGCCCTGCAGCAGACCCTGGCCGGGCTGCTGTTGCAGTCCCAGGGCCTGGAAGCAGCCATGGCGGCCGCCGAGCGCCTGGCGCAGCAGCCTGCCGCCCGCCCCGCGTCGCTGACCCTGCCTGGCGACCTGCTGGTGACGGCACGGCGGCCTGAGGACGCCGCGCGCGCCTACGCCGCCGCTGCCAAGACCAATGCGTCTTCCGCCCTGGCGGTCCGGGAGGCCGCCGCCTGGCGTGCCGCCGGCAAGCCGGCCGATGCCGTACGCGTGCTGAAGGCCTGGCTGGCGCAATCGCCGGAGGACGCCGATGCGATGCTGCTGCTGGCGCAGTTCGACATCGAAGCCAACCGCCTGCCGGAAGCCGAGCAGCTGTTGCGCGGCGTGGTAACGCGCCGGCCGCAGGATGCCGTGGCCCTGAACAACCTGGCCTGGGCCATCGGCCAGCGCGGCGGTGCGGAAGCGCAGCCATTGGCGGAACGCGCCTTCTTCCTGTCGCCCAACCCCGATACGGCGGACACGCTGGGCTGGATCCTGGCGCGCAACGGCAAGGCCGGGCAGGCGGTGCCGTTGCTCCGCCGCTCCGCCGCCGCCCGCGCCAGCGATCCGGCGGCGGTATTCCGGCTGGCCTACGCGCTGCAGGCCACCGGCGCCAAGGATGAAGCCCTGGCACTGCTGACGCCGGCCCTGGCGGGCACCAACGCCTTCCCGGAACGGGCCGAGGCGAGCCGCCTTTTGGCCGAGCTGCGCGGCCAGCGCTGAGATGCGTGACGCCGTCTTCCTCCTGGCCATGCTGGGGTTGATCCCGCTGGCCATGCTGCGCCCGTTCGCGGGGATCCTGCTGTGGAGCTGGATCTCCTTCATGAACCCGCACCGGCTGATCTGGGGTGCCTCGGCGGAACTGCCCTGGGCGATGGCGGTGTTCATCGCCACGCTGATCGGCTGCCTGCTGGCGGCGGAGCCGCGCCGGTTGCCGGTGAACCCCGTCACGCTGCTGCTGATGGCGCTGATGCTGTGCTTCACCGCCACTTCCGCCGCCGCGCTGGGCGAACCCACCGCCGTCTGGGCCAAGTGGGAGCATGTGACGAAGGTGCTGGTCGGGCTGCTGCTGACGGCGGCGCTGCTGACCGAGCGCAAGCGGATTCACGCGCTCATCTGGGTCATGGTCATCTCGCTTGGCTACTACGGGGTACGTGGCGGCATCTTCTCCATCATCACCGGCGGCAACTACCGCGTGTGGGGGCCGGAGCAGACGATGATCACCGACAACAACCACCTCGCCGCCGCGATGCTGGTGACGCTGCCGCTGATGCACTACCTGCGGCTGCATTCGGCGCACCGGGTCGTGCGCGTGGTGCTGGCCATCGCGATGGGGCTGACGCTGCTGGCCACCGTCGGCAGCTATTCGCGCGGCGCGCTGCTGGGCCTGATGGCGGTAACGGCGGTCATGTGGTTCCGCAGCAAGCGGAAGGTCGTCACGGCCGCCGTCCTTTCCATCGGGCTCGTCGGCGCTATCGCCTTCATGCCGGAGGGCTGGACCGAGCGCATGAACACCATCGGCAGCTACCAGGAAGACGGCTCGGCCACCGAGCGCCTGGTGCTGTGGGGAATCTCGTTCAAACTGGCGCAGAGCAGGCCGCTGGTCGGCTCCGGCTTCACCGGTCCCTATACACGCTCCGTCGTGGATACCGTGGCGCCGGATGGCCCCGCACGCGCCGTGCACAGCATCTGGTTCGAGCTGCTGGGCGAACACGGCTTCCCAACCTTCGCCCTGTGGGTCGGGCTGACCGTGGCGGGGTTGATCACCTCCATCCGCCTCGCGCGCATCACGCGCGACAAGCCGGAACTCGCCTGGGCGCATGATTTCGGCCGGATGGCGCAGGTGTCGATCGTGGCCTACCTGGTCAGCGGCACCTTCCTGTCCCTCTCCTACTGGGATTTCTACTGGACACTCCTGGTCGCCGTGGCAGCGACCTACACGCTGGCGCAACGGGCCACGGTGCAGGCGCGGGTTCCCGCCGGCAAGCTGGTGCCGGGTTGGCGTGACCATGCCCTGGCGAAGGGCGCGCGCGCATGACCAGCCATTCACCCAGACTTCCTATTGCCATTGGGGACCGTACGCATGGACAGCCTCTACTTCGTGGCGATGCTGGCCGGGATCACCTGGCTGGCGTGGTGGAGCTCGGTATCGGGCGTGGCGGAGAGATGGTCTCCCTTCGAGATGCTGCAGGACGCGGCCAATGACGCCGGTGATGGCAGCGCGGAGACGACCGATCGGCGCCACCGCGGGGGCGTACGAAGCTGGCGCGACAAGGCCCATCCGGCTGCTGACGTTCAGCACCCTGTACCCAAACGCCACGCAGCCCCATCATGGCGTATTCGTGGAAAATCGCCTGCGGCATCTCGTCGCCAGCGGTGAGGCCAGCAGCACCGTACTCGCGCCGGTGCCTTGGTTTCCCTGGACTTCGCCGTGCTTCGGCGCGTGGGCCCGCTATGCCGGCATCCCCGCGCAGGAAAGCCGCCATGGGCTGACGGTCCATCACCCGCGCTTCCTGGCGCTGCCCCGGCTTGGCATGCTGACTGGCCCCGCCAGCCTGTATCAGGCAGCCCGGGTCGCCTTGCGCCAGCTTCTGGCGAAAGGCCTGCGTTTCGACGCGATCGATGCCCACTACCTGTATCCGGATGGCGTGGCGGCGGTGCGGCTGGGCCAGGAATTCGGCCTTCCCGTGATCCTGACCGCGCGCGGCTCCGACACCAGCCAGCTGCCACGCTATCGGCTGCCCCGCCGGGCCATCCGCTGGGCGATCGGGCAGGCGGATGCCCTGGTCGCGGTCAGCGAGGGGTTGAAGGAAGGCCTGGTCGCCCTGGGCGCACCACCGGAGAAAGTCACCGTGCTGCGCAACGGCGTCGATCTCGATACTTTCCGCCCCCCGGCGAGCAGGACCGCCACGCGCCAGGCGCTCGGCCTGGGGTCGCAGCCGGTCCTGCTTTCGGTGGGCCACCTGATCGAGCGCAAGGGCCACCATCTGGTGATCCGCGCGCTGCCGCAATTGCCCCAGCATTGCCTGCTGATTGTCGGCGAGGGGCCGGAGCGGGAGGCACTGCAGGCCGAGGCCCGCCAGTTGGGCGTGGCTGGCCGCGTGCGTTTCGAGGGTCCACAGCCGCATAGCCGCTTGCCGAATTACTACGGTGCCGCCGATGCACTGGTGCTCGCCTCCAGCCGCGAGGGCTGGGCCAATGTACTGCTGGAAGCCATGGCCTGTGGCACGCCCGTCATCGCCAGCCCCGCCTGGGGCAGCCGGGAAGCGGTGCGAGCCCCGGCGGCGGGGCTGGTGCTGGACCAGGCATCGCCTGATGCGATCGCCGCCGGCATTCGCACGCTGCTGGACAATCCACCCGACCGGGCGGCCACACGGCGCTACGCCGAAGGCTTCGACTGGGACGAGACCACCGCAGGCCAGTTGGCCGTGTTCCGGCAGGTGTTGGCATGAACGGGCCGCAATGGGCGCCAGGCCGTCGTGAGGCCCTGCTCGGCCTCGCAGGCCTCTTCGCCGCCCCCGGCTGCGCCAATGCGCAGTCCGCGCGTGCCACTGCCATGCCCTGCGCCTCGCGTGCCGGCGACATCGTCGGGCTGATGCTGGAAGGTCGTGGCGGGCAGGCCGGCAACGTCGTGGTGTTCGGCCAAGCCTTCAAGCCAGGCGACCTGCCGGCCGGGCAGGTTCTGCAGGCGCGGCGGGACAACGGCCAGTCCCTCCCCGTCCAGGTGGATATCCTGAACCGGCACCCGGATGGTTCGGCGCGGTTGGCTATGGTCACGCTGGCGGCACCTGCCCTGAACAATGGCCAGGCGGCTGGGGTGATGCTTTCCGCTAGTGCCGCTGGACCAGCGGGTGTGCTGGATGAAGCGGTCTGGGGCCGCCATCAGGCCTCGCTGGAAGTCACCGGCCCCTCCGGCGAAAGCTGGACGCTGGAATTGCTGCCGGCCGGGCTGCGCGGCCAGCGCTTCCAATCCGGCCCGCTGGCGATGCAAGGCCGGGTCGAGGCCATGGTGCCATCCCGTGCTGCCGGCGGCGTCAGTTCGCTGCGGGTGGTGGCGGACGTCACGGTTCAGGCCGGCGGTGCCGTGCAGATCGACGCTTGGTTCCGCAACGACATCGCCATGCGCGGCGGCGGCGGCGCAGCCCGCTACCGCGCCCGGCTGGTGCTGAACGGGAAGGAGCTGGGGCGTCTCGATATCGCGCGTCAGCCGCAATACACTGGCTGGGGCCGGCAGGCGGTGGTCGCGCCGCTCGGCCAGCCGCCCTTCGTCCGGCATGACGTCAGCTACCTGGCGGATGCCGGCGCCGTCGCGCGCTACGACCTGACCACGGGGATCGACGAGGCCATTTTGGTGCAGATGGCGCGTGCCACGGCCGCGCCCGACTGGGCAACGCCGTTCAGCCCCCGAGGCATCACGCAGGATATGAGCCAGACCGGCGGCCGGTCCGATATCGGCCCCGCAACCCAGCCGCAGGTCGTCTGGCTGATGACGGGTGACAGCCGGGCGGCGGCCTTCGCCATTGGCCAGGCGGAAGCCGCGGGTAGCATTCCCTGGCATCTCTGGGACCCCACCGGCGGCAGCGGCCAGGGTGGCTGGCTGGATGCACGCCGCTGGCCGCGGCTCTGGACCGACTCACGCGGTGGTCCGCCGCCCGGCGGCCTATCGCAACAGATTCCGGACGATGGGGGCTGGTCGCTCGACAGCGCTCACCAGCCGGATCTCAGCTTCGTGCCCTTCCTGCTGACAGGGCGCCGTGCCTTCCTGGATGGCCTGCAGGCACAGGCAGCGTGGTGCGTCGTGTCGCAATGGCCGGAGACGCGCGGCCACCCTGCCAACTCCGGCCCGGCCGAGGGGCTGAACGTCGTGCGGTCCAACCAGGTGCGTGGCGCCGCCTGGTCCTTGCGGCAGTTGGACAACGCCAGCTGGGCCAGCCCGGAGGGCGATCCGAACCTGCCCTATCTGCGCACCTGTGCCAGCAGCAACTGGGCCTGGGTGCGCACGCAGTTGCCGGCCTGGAGCAACGAGCAGGGCGAGTTGCGCGGCTGTATCCCCGGTGTCTACGGCGTAGCGGATGTGCTGCCGCCCTGGCAGCAGGACTACTTCGCCTCCACCGCCGCGGCCGCCGCGCGGCGCGGGCAGGAGGATGCCCGGGCCGTGCTGGCCTGGATGAGCAATTTCCTCACGGGCCGCTTCCTCTCCGCCGCCAAGGGGTTCGACCCACGGGATGGCGTGGCGTACCTGATTGCGGGCAGCTCCAAGGGAGACGTCGCGCGGCCGCTGCGGAGCTGGGCCGAGACCGGCCAGGCCATGCGGGCCCGGGACCTGTCCAACGGCCCGCAATGGCGCAAGACGGAAGGCGACTACGCGCAGCTTGCCCTGCAATCCCTGGCGGCGCTGGTGGACGTCATCGGCTCGCCGGAAGCGCGCGCGGCCCATAGCTGGCTGGCAAGCGCCGGCGCCCCCTTCACGCGGCAACAGGATTTCCGCCGCGATCCCCTGTTCAACATCGTACCGCGCGGCGCAGGTCGCTGCTCCCGGTCATGACAAAGCGCCAAGCCATGCAGCAGCGGCTGACAATTCTCTTCGCGCATTACGGCGAGAACTGGATTCGCGGGAGTGAACGGGTGTTGCTGGACCTGATGGCCGGGCTGGACCGCCGGCAGTTCCGCCCGGTGCTGTGGTGCAACTCGGACGTCATGGCGGCGGAGGCACGGGCGTTGGGCGTGCAGGTCCATGTCTCCCCCATGGCGTATTTCCTGGACTACGCCTCGCCCCGCTTCTCGCCACGGATGGTGCTGCGGCTGATGGCCCAGGCCAGGCGCATCATCCGGCAGGAGAAGGTGGACTGCGTGCATTCCAACAGCGCGGCGCCTTGCCAGTGGTTGGCGCCGGTGGCCCGCAGCATGGGCGTGCCGATGCTGGCGCATCTGCATGCCAATTACCTTCCGCGCTCCCGCTATGTCTGCCTGCTGCATCTGGTGCCGCTGCTGATCGGCGTTTCCCGCTCCACCTTGCGCGGCCTGCAGGATGACGGGCTTCCCGGCAGCCGTACCGAGGTGATTCCGAACGGCATCGACTGGATCCGCATGAGTGGCGGCGACCATCGCGGCTTCCGGCAGGAGCTGGGAATCGCGGCAGAGGATTTCGTCATCCTCGCAGTTGGCTCGCTGATCCCGCGCAAAGGCCATGACAGGCTGATCGCGGCGCTGCAGCGCCTGCCGGCGGAGCGGAATGCACATCTGGTCCTGGTCGGCGAAGGCGGCGACCGAAGCCGGTTGGAAGCCCTGATCGCGGATCTGGGCCTGAACCAGCGCGTGCATCTGCTCGGCGCCCGCTCGGCACTGGCCGACATGTATATGGAAGCGGATTGCTTTGCCCTGGCATCGCATGACGAAGCCTATGGCCTGGTCTTCGCCGAAGCCGGGTATTGCGGTGTGCCATCCATCGGCATGCGCTGCGGCGGAGTGCCGGAGGTGGTGCAGGATGGCGTGACCGGCCTGCTGGCCGAGCCCGGCGAGGAAGCTGAGATTGTCGCCACGCTTGCCAGTATCATGGATCGGCTCGCGGCGGACACGCCGCTACGTGTCAAGTTAGGCGACGCTGCCCGGGCCCGCATCATGCGGGACTTCGATAGCGAACGCATGATCGAGGCTTTCGCCTCGATCTACCGTCGCCTGACAGCCTCCCCCACCCTCACCCCGGGATGGCGGGGAATCGAGTTCGGACCCTATCTGCGGATGCTGCAAAAACGCAGGCCCAGCCTGGGATTCTGACATCCCAGCCATGTGGGGCCGCTGGAGGCCGGTGTTGCGGAGCGAGGCCAAGCGCCTTGCCACCCGCCTAAGCAATCAAGCGTTTCATCAAGATGGAATATAGCGAGAATCTTTACAGGTTATTTACGCAGAATTTTACTTATTTACTTGAAGTTTCATTTCTTCATTTAAAATGTAAATTGAAACTCAGCATTTTTTACACTTCATCATCTGCCAATACTTAGTTAGCATTCCGAACGAGCAACGTTGTCGGAAGGCCTTACAAACATGGCGACCGTACTTGTCACAGGTGGCTGTGGTTTCATCGGCTCGCATCTCTGCTCGGCTCTGCGCGCGCGCGGCGACCGGGTACGGGTGCTGGATGATCTTTCCACCGGCTCCGAAGCCAATCTGGCACCCGGCGCAGCCCTGCTGATCGGCGATGTCGCGCGCCCCGCGACGGTGCGCCAGGCGCTGGCGGGTGTGGATGTCTGCTACCATCTGGCGGCTATCGCCTCGGTCCAGCGCGGCGTGCAGGATTGGTACGGCACGCACCGCGTTAACCTCTCCGGCACCATCGCCTTACTGGAGGAAGCCCGGCGCCACGGCATTCCCGTGGTCTATGCCTCCTCCGCCGCCATCTACGGCGACAGCAATGTGCTGCCGCTGCATGAGGATGTGCGGCCCCGCCCCCTCTCCGCCTATGGCGCGGACAAGCTGGGGTGCGAGCAGCATGCGCTGGTCGCCGGCCACACGCACCGGGTGGCGACCACCGGACTGCGCTTCTTCAATGTCTACGGCCCGCGCCAGGACCCCCGCTCGCCATACTCGGGCGTGATCTCGGTGTTCTGCGACCGCCTGGCGCGTGGCGAGACCTTGGACGTGTTCGGCGACGGCCTGCAGACGCGGGACTTCGTCTATGTCGCCGATGTCGTCCGGATGCTGCTGGCGGCGATGGATACGGCCTCGACGTCAGCACCGGTGTACAATGTCTGCACCGGCCAGCCGACCTCGATCCTGAACCTCGCCTCCATCATTGCGGATTTGTGCGGGACGTCCCTGACGCTGCGGCACCAGCCCGCCCGTGCGGGTGAGATCCGCCATTCCCTGGGGCAGCCTGCCCTGGCACGTCAGCGCCTGGCGACAAGCGCGGCAACCACTCTGCGGGATGGGCTGGCCGAGACGCTGGCATGGATTGCCGCCGGGAGGCCCGGCCTCGTCGACCAGCCGGGTCCGTTCCTGCCCGTCAGCGCAGAACGGTATTGAGCACGAAGGCGATGAACAGCCAGCCCAGCACGGAGCACGCGATGATCAGCAGTGCCGCGGCTGGCCACGACCAGCGACGTTCCGTCGGGCCACCGCCCGGCGGTCCACCATGCTCCTGAGGCGCCATTCGCCCATCACCCTTTCGTTACCGCCGATGCGCCGGACGTACCCGTCTTTGCGCGCCGTGTCAGCAGGATAAGCGTTGAATGTGCGGTCTGACAGGTTTGTTCCGCTTTGCCGGCGATCGGCATCCCGATGCGCAGCTCCTGCGTAGGATGACGGACGCGCTCCGCCACCGTGGCCCGGATGGCGAGGGCTTCCATCTCGAGCCCGGGGTCGGCCTTGGTCATCGCCGGCTGGCGATCGTCGATCTCGCCGGCGGTGCGCAGCCCATGTCCACCCCGGACGGGTTGGTGACGATCGCTTTCAATGGCGAGATCTACAACCATGAATCCCTTCGGCGGGAGTTGGAGGAAGCGGGCCATGTCTTCCGCACCCGCTCGGACACCGAGGCCATCCTGCATGCGTGGCGGGAGTGGGGCCCGGCTTGCCTGGAACGCCTCAACGGCATGTTCGCCCTGGCACTGTGGGACCAGGCCCGCGGGCAGTTGATGCTGGCCCGCGACCGGCTGGGCGAGAAGCCGCTGCACTACGCGCAACTGCCGGATGGCAGCGTGGCCTTCGCCTCCGAACTGGCTGGGCTGCTGGTCATCCCGGAGCTGTCGCGCCGCCTGAACCCCCGCGCTGTCGAGGACTTCCTGGCACTGGGCTATGTGCCGGACCCGGCGACCATCTTTGCCGGCATCCATCGCCTTCCGCCGGGCCACCTGCTGCTACTGCACCGCCCGGCCATCGCCACCCTGCCGGCACCCCGCCGCTACTGGTCCCCGCCCACGACGCTGGCGCAGCCCCCCGCCCAGCCAGCCGAGCAACTGGCCGCGCGGCTGGAGGCCTCGGTGCGGATGCGGCTGATGTCGGATGTGCCGCTCGGCAGCTTCCTCTCCGGCGGCGTGGATTCCAGCGCGGTAACCGCCATGGCGGCCCGTGCCTCCACCTCGCTGCGTACCTTCACCATCGGCTTCCCTGGCGGGGCCGATGAACGGCCCGCCGCGGCCGCCATGGCCGCCCAGCTGGGCACGCGCCACCAGGCACAGGCGGCGGAGATCGATTACGTCACCGCCGCGCGCAGCCAGTCGGCGCTGTTCGGTGAACCGTTCGGCGACCATTCCTCCGTGCCGACCCTGGCCGTCTGCCGGCTGGCCCGGCAACAGGTCACGGTCGCGCTCTCCGGCGACGGGGGTGACGAGGTGTTCGCCGGCTACCGCCGCTACCGCTTTCACCAGATGGCGGAGGCCGTGCGGTCCTACCTGCCCGCCACCGCCCGCCGCCGGGTGCTGGGCGCTCTGGCCAGCGTCTATCCCAAGCTGGACCGGGCACCGCGCTGGCTGCGTGCCAAGCACACCCTGACCGAGATCAGCCTGGACAGCGCCCTGGGCTACTACCGCACGGTCTGCCGCATTCATGCGGAACAGCGCCGCGCCCTGCTCTCCCCTTCCTTGCAGGCGGAACTGGATGGGTATGACCCGGCTTCGCGCTTCGTCGACCTGATGGACGAATGCGATGAGGATGCTCCGCTGCTGCAAGCGCAGTACGCGGATTTGCACACTTACCTACCGGGCGACATCCTGACCAAGGTGGACCGCACCAGCATGGCCGTTTCGCTGGAGGTACGGCCGCCCTTGCTGGACCACACTCTGGTCGAATGGGGCATGGCACTGCCAACCAGCCTCAAGCTGCATCGGGGCCAGGGCAAGCATGTGCTCCGGCAGGCCATGGCGCCTTTTGTGCCAGCCAGCGTCCTGCACGGCCCGAAGCAGGGCTTCGCCGCGGCGATCGGCGGCCAGTTCCGCCGGCAGGCGGGCGCCATCCGTGCACGGCTGATGGATAGCCCTATGCTGGATTCCGGCCTGTTCGAACGCGGCGCGCTGAGCGACATGGTGGACAGCCATGCCTCCGGCCATCGGGACCACAGCCAGGCACTCTGGCAGCTGCTGGTTCTGGAAGGTTTCCTGGCGCATGAAGGCCAGCGCTCCGCCGCTCCTGAACTGGTGGAAGCATGACGCCGGAAGGAAGCATCCTGGGCCGCACCATGCGTGGCGCCGGCTGGGTGGTGGCGTGGCGCATGCTTACGCGGATGCTGGGGCTGGCCAGCACGCTGGTGCTGGTGCGCCTGCTGGCACCGGACGATTTCGGCTTGGTGGCGCTGGCGGCCGCCTTCGCCACCACGCTGGATGTGTGTCTTTCCATCGGCGTGGAAGACCAGATCATCCGCGCCAAGGACCCGCGCCCGGCACTCTACAACACCGCCTTCACGCTGAACCTGCTGCGCGGCATCCTGGTCGCCGCTGCGGTCGTGGCGGCGGCGGAGCCGGCAGCGCGCTTCTTCTCCGACGCGCGGCTGGAGGATGTGCTGCTGGCCATCGCAGTGTCGGCGGCGGCAGCCGGCCTGACCAATGTCGGCACGGTGGATTTCCGCCGGCACCTGATGTTCGAGAAGGAATTCCGGCTGCAATTGCTGCCCCGGCTGGCCGGCATCGCCGTGACCATCGGCGGCGCCATGGTGTTGCGCAGCCACTGGGCCCTGGTGCTGGGTATCCTGACCAACCGGCTTGGCGTCATCGCCATGAGCTACGTGCTCAGCCCCTACCGCCCGCGCCTGGACCTCTCCGCCTGGCGGGAGTTGGCCGGCATCTCCTGCTGGAGCTGGGCGATCAGCACCACCGCCGTGTTGCGGGACCGGATGGACAGCCTGGTCATCGGCCGCACGCTGGCGCCGGTGCAGGTCGGCATCTTCACCGTCGGTGTCGAGGTCGCGACCCTGCCGACCACGGAAGTGGTGGACCCGATCTGCCGCGCCTGCATGCCCGGCTTCGCCGCCGCGCTGCGGACCGGCGGAACGGAGGACGTGGCGGAAGCCTATCTGCGCATCCTCTCCCTGATCGCCCTGCTGACCTTGCCGGCCGGCTTTGGCGTCTCGTTGATCGCCGGGCCGGTGGTCGCGCTGGGCTTCGGCCAGGCGTGGCTGGACGCCGTGCCGGTGGTGGCGGTCCTCGGCGTGGCCTGGACCATGACGTTGTTCGGCAATGTCAGCATCGCCCTGCTGAACGCCCGCGCCATGCTGCGGACTATCCTGGCCATTTCGGCCGCCTCGGCCCTGCTGCGGGTGCCGCTGCTGCTGGTGCTGATTCCCGCCTACGGGCTGACCGGCGCGGCGGTGGCCGTGGCGATCGTGATGTCGATCGAGCAGGTGACCTTGATGATCTTCGCCCTGCGCCTGCTGCATCTGCGGGCGGCGCGCCTGGTGGCCCGCGTGGTGCGGCCGGTGGTGGCCTCGGCCTCCATGGCGCTGGTGATGTGGAGCACCGGGCTGGGCTGGGCGCCGCCGCCACCCGCCGCCGGCACGGCAGTGTGGATGATGTTCGGCGGCATTGGCCTCGGGATGGTCAGCTACGTCGCGGTGCTGGGTGCGCTGTGGACGCTAGCCGGCCGCCCGCAGGGCGCCGAGGCCGACATGCTGCAATTGCTGCGCAGGCTGCTGGACCGCGTGGCCGCCGGCCGCCGCTTTGCCATCCAGCGGGGGGGCTGACCATGCAGATCCTGGCACAACGTCTGGCGCCCACCAGCCCTTCCATCTCGCTCGACTGGTCCGTCGCCGTCTTCGCTCATAACGAGGCCGCTTCCCTGCCCGCCTGCCTGCAGGCCATCGCCGAGGCCGGGCGCGGCACGGCGATGGATGTGACGGTGCTGCTGAACGGCTCAACCGACGCCTCGCCGGCCGTCGCCATGGCGTCGCTGCGCCGGGCCGGGCTGCGTGGGCGGGTCTGCCTGATCCCGCACGCCGACAAGGCCAACGCCATCAACCAGTTCCTGCACCGCCTGCGGCCGGCAGCGGAAGCCTATGCCTTCATCGACGCCTACGCGGTAGTGGAACCGCATGCGCTGCGCCATCTGGCCCGCGCGCTGCGCGCGGCGCCGGGCGCGAATGGCGCTGCGGCGGTGCCCAGTTCCGGCCGCAGCGCCGCCACTCTGCGCCAGCAGATCCAGGAGCAGGGCGGCCTGCACGGCTCGCTCTTCGCGCTGCGCGGCACCTTCGTGGACCGCTTGGTGGCGCAGGGCGTGCGCTTGCCGCTTGGCATGTATCGTGGCGACGGGCTGCTGGGTTCCTTCGTGCTGCACGACCTCGATGCACAGGGCGGCGGCTGGGAGCGGGAGCGCATCATCGTAGCGCCGGAGGCGACCTGGACGGCGCCGACCCTGCGCCCCTGGCGGCCGAAGGATGCCAGGCGCTTCTGGCGCCGCATGATCCAGCAAGGTCGCGGGCGGCTGCAATGGCCGGCCATCCGCAGCGCCATCTACGACCGCGCCCGCCCGGCCAATGCCGCCGGCTTCGCCGCGCTGCCCTCCGAGGCCGATCGGCTGACGCTGGAATGGCTGGCGGAAGCACCGCAGACGCGGATGCCGCTCTGGTGGCGAGACCCGTTCGCCGTTCTTGCGTTGCGCCGGATGCAGCAGGCGCCGCCACCGCCCAGCCAGCCTTCCCTGGCGCCCTACCTGCTGATGGAAACCGTGGAATGATTCGGCTCGCTCCGTCGCCACGCCTGCCGCAGCCGGGCGGCTATCCCGAATGGGGACCAGCGCGGCACCAGCTCCGCCCACAGCAACGGCGCCTCGTCATTGGCGAGGCTGAGCTTGTAGCGGTCCGCACCGCCCAGGAAATCGTAGACGGCATCGCCGTCCGCCAGGGCACGCTCGATGGCCAGGGCATGGCAGGTAAGGCCGGGCTTCTCATGGCCGGCCGCCACCGCGAGGCCGCTCTGGTAGGCGGAAACCTGCCCGTGCAGGCGGAAATTGTAGAGGTAGCCGACGATCTCGCCGCCCGCCGTCACCCGCAGCATGTCGAGCGCCTGGTCGGCCATGGCGCGCAGCACCAGCGTGTGGTGGAAGCGGCGCAGGTATTCGGTGGCGAAAGCGCCGGGCTGACCGCGGGCCTGCCAGGTGGCCTCGTGCAGGTGGATCATCGCCCCCAGCCACACCAGGGCCTCCGCCGTATCGGCGGCACGCTGCAGGACCACGGGTCCGCGGCTGGCATAGGCGCGCAGGGAGCGGCGCAGCTGGTAGCGGGCATTGCCGCTGCGCGTGGCAAGGTAATCGCCGCCCGACGCGCGGATGGCGCCCAGCGTGACACGCGGCGCCAGGCGCTGGTGCAGCCGCAGGGGCGTTCCACCAGCGGCCGCGAGGGTCAGCGGGTCCGTGCCATCCAGGACCAGCCGGTGCGCGCCACCGGCACGCCAGGCGGCGGCGAACAGCGCCGGCGTGGCATCGGGGTGCAAGGCCAGCGGCGCGTTGTGCTCGACGAACGGTGCATCGAGGGCGGCAACGCCGCTGGCGGCCAAGTGCAGCCGGCCGCGATGGCGGTTGAACAAGGCCAGGCCCAGCACGGCGCCATCCTGTTCCGCTCGCAGCAGCACGGGGTCGGGGTAGCGTTCCGCCGCCAGGCAGCCCACCCAGCACCAGGACTGGAAGAAGGAAAGGCCCGGCACGCGCGCTTCCATCGCGCGCCACTGACCTTCCAGTTCGGCCAGACTTTGGACGGGAGCGATACGAACCTGCACGCCGCCCAGAGTGCCGCCTTCCTTGCGGGAAGGAAATGGGAAACCGAAGCCTGGAAGATCTCCCCATGACCAAGGGCCGCGTCCTGCACGTCCTGAAATACTACCGGCCGAACTTCACGGGCGAAGGTGTGTTCCTCGAGCGCTCCAGTGCCGTGATGCAGGAGCTCGCCCCCGGGGTGGAGCACGACCTGCTGGTGACCCACACCTCCCGGCCGCCAGAGCCGGCGGCCGCCTGCACCACGCTGCGCCGGGTGATCTATCTCTCCGCACACCGGAGCAGCGAGACACGGCGGCAGATGGCGCTGGTCTGGTGGTTCCTGCGCAACCTGCATCGCTACGATACGGTGCATTACCGCACCCATGCCGACTGGTATTTCCTGACCTGCCTGCTGGCGGCGGTGACGCGGCGACGGCTGGTGCTGTCCGCCACGCTGGACGACAGCGTGCCGGTGCTGGTCAGCCATTACCGGCCGGAGTTGCGGGGCCTGGCGAAGCGCGGCTTCCGGCTGTTCGACGCCTTCGTCAGCATCAGCCCGAAACTGTTCCAGCAGAACCGCGAGGCGGGGATCGACGCCGATCGCTGTCATCTGGTTTCCTGCGGCATCACCCTGCCGGCCGGGGAGCCGGGCGGGCGGGAAGCGCTGCGGAGCTCGCTCGGCATCGCGCCCGAGGACCCGGTGCTGCTGTTCGTCGGTGGTCTGTGCGAGCGCAAGGACCCCCGCTTCCTGATCGATGCGCTGCCCGGCATCCTGGCCCGGCATCCGCGCGCGAAGCTGATCCTGGTCGGGCCGCCGCTGGAGGCCGACTATGTCCGCAGCATGGAACAGGCCGTCGCCACCGCGCGGCTGGGCCATGCGGTGATCTTCGCGGGTGAGCGGATGGACCCGCATCCGTGGTTCGAAGCGGCGGACATCCTGGTCTTTGCCTCCCGACTGGAGGGCTTCGGCACCGTGGTGCCGGAAGCCATGGCGCATGGCCTGCCGGTGGTGGTGCGCCACCTGCAGGGCGTGAATGACGACTTCGTCCTGGACGGCGAGACCGGCTACCTTTTCAACGATGCCCCGCGCTTCCTCAGCGCCGTCTGCGACCTGGCGGGCGACCCGGACCTGCGCAAGCGCATCGGCACGGCGGGCCGGGCCCTGGCCACGGCGCGCTTCGGCATGCGGCAGGTGGCGGCGCGCTACCTGAGCATCTACGGCATGGCCGCCCGCCCCGCCGCCGCCATCGAGGACGCGGAGACCAGGCTGGGCTGCACGGCCTCTATCACCGATCCGCGCTTCCACGCCGGCACGCGGCCCGCTGCCGGGCCGACCCCCTTGCTGCTGACGACGGTGGATGCGGAGGAAGCCTTCGACTGGTCCGGCTCCTTCTCCCGCAACGCCTGCGACGTGTCTTCGATGAAGAGCCAGCATCTGGCGCACCGGGTGTTCGAACGACATGGCGTGATGCCGCTCTACATGGCGGATTACCCGGTCGCGACGCAGGATGCCGGCCGGGCGCCGCTGTTGGAATTGCTGCAGGGCCGGCTGTGCGAGGTCGGCGCCCAGATGCATCCCTGGGTGACCCCGCCCTTCCTGGAGCGGGTCGACGAGAGCAACAGCTATGCCGGCAACCTGCCGGTCTCGCTGGAACTGGCGAAGGCGCGTTGCCTGACCGAGGCGCTGGCGGATGCCTTCGGCGAGATGCCGAAGATCTACCGGACCGGCCGCTACGGCGTCGGCCCCCGGACGGCGGATGTGCTGAAGGCGCTGGGGTACGAGGCCGATAGCAGCCTGGCACCTTGCTGGCCGCCGCCGGGGCGCCGGAACGCGCCGTCGGCCTGGGCTAGTTCCCCCACGCCCTATTGGACGGATCGGGACAAGACGTTGATGGAGATCCCGGTCTCCGCCGCGCTGGTCGGCCGGCTGCATCGGCAGGGCGAGAAGCTGGCGCCGATGGTCTTCCGCCCCTGGCCGCGGCAGGTGCCGGTCGCGGGCGCGATGTCGCGGCTCGGGTTGCTGGAGCGCATCCGGCTGACACCGGAGGGCATGACCATCCCGGAAGCCAAGCGGCTGGTGCGGCACATGCTGGCAGAGGGCCACCGGGTCTTCGCCCTGACCTACCATTCGCCGTCGCTGGAGCCGGGCAACACGCCCTATGTTCGGAACCTGGCGCAGCGGGACCGCTTCCTGGATTGGCTGGACGAGTTCTACACCTTCTTCCGCGAGGAAATCGGTGGCCGGAACGGCAGCTGGCGGGATGTCCGCTTCGGGAATGCCCAGGGTGGCGCGGCATGAACCCCGCTGCCGGCATGCTGCTGCAACAGACGCTGACGGCGCTGGTACTACCGCCGATCGGGCTGGTGCTGGCCTGCCTGGCCGGTGGTGTGCTGGCGTGGCGGGGGTGGCGGGCCGGCGGCATCGTGGTCGTGCTGTCGGCGCTGGGGCTGGGGCTGCTGTCCACCCCGGTGGCCGCCAACTTGTTGATGAGTTCGCTGGAGCGCGAGGTCGTCGCGGAGAATGCCGGCGTGCAGGCAGTGACGCCCGGCGCCATCGTCATCCTCGGGGCCGAGACGGTGAGCAGCCTGAACGGCGTCGAGGTCGGCCCTCTGACGCTGGAGCGCCTGCGCGCCGGTGCAGCCCTGCAGCGCCGGACCGGCCTGCCGCTGCTGGTGACGGGCGGCCGGCTTTCCGTGGGCGCGCCGCCGCTGGCCACTCTGATGAACGAAAGCTTGAAGGTGGATTTCGGCGTCCCGGTCCAATGGGTCGAGGCGGAGGCTGCGGATACGCGCGGCAACGCCACCGGCAGCATCGCCATCCTCCAGCAGGCCGGCATCAATAGTGCTTATGTCGTGACCCATGGCTGGCACCTGCCCCGCGCCCTGGCCGCCTTCCGCCGTTACGGCCTGGAAGTGGTCGGCGCACCGGTGCGCATCGGGCGTAATCCCTCCATGGCGTGGTCCGACTGGCTGCCGCGGCCCGACCATCTGGCCGAAAGCTGGTTCGCTTTGCGTGAGTGGGCCGGGAGGATCGTCTATGCCTTGCGCGACTGACACCACGCGGCTGGTACCCCTGGCACGCCACGGCCTGCCGGAGATCTGCGACGCATTCCTCTCGCCGGCTGGCAAAGGCGATTTCTTCGCCAGCCGGGTCTGGTACGACACCGTGCTGGCGCATGCCCTCCCCCCCGGCGCGTCCCCGCTGCTGGCGTTGAGCGAAGGCCTGATGCTGCCGCTGCTGCGGGATGCGGATGGCGCGTTGCAGAGCCTGACGACACCCTACACCCTGAGCTGGAAGCCGCTGCTGGCCGCCGGCGCCGAGCCCCGGCAGGCGGCGCGCGTCCTCGGCCAGTTCCTGCGCAACGAGCGGCCGCTGCGGCTGGATGCGCTGGATGCCTCTGCCACGGGGATGGATGACATTCTGGCCGGGCTGCGCTCGGCCGGTCTGGTGCCGATGTCGTTCCTGAATTTCGGCAATTGGTGGCAGCCGCTGCTGAAGGGTGCATGCTGGGGTAGCTACCTGGCGGCTAGGCCGCCGGCGCTGCGCACCACCATCCATCGCAAGCTGGCCCGCGCCGCCCGTGACAGCCGCTTCGAGCTGGTCACCCAGCATGGCGGCGAGCTGGAAGCCGGCATCCAGGCCTACGAAGCCGTCCGCGCCCGCAGTTGGAAGCCTTGGGAGCCGTTCCCGGATTTCGATGCGGCCCTGATGCGGGCCACGGCCCGGGTCGGCGCGTTACGACTGGGCGTGCTGCGGGACAACGCCGGCGTGGCGATGGCAGCGCAATACTGGGTCGTCTGGGGTGGCCAGGCGGCGCTGCTGAAGCTGGCCCATGCCGAGGATGCCCGGGCGGCCTCCCCCGGCACGGTCCTGACCGCGCGGATGATCCGCTGGTTGATTGACGAAGACCGCGTGGCCGCGCTGGATTTCGGCCGGGGCGACGATGCCTACAAGCCACTCTGGGTGGCTGAGCGACGTCAGCGCATCGGCCTGATCCTGGCCAACCCGCTCCGCCCCGCCGGCCTGATGGCCTTAGCGCGGCAGGCGGCGGGACAGGGCCGCAGGCAGGCGCTGCAATGGATAGGGAAAGCACAGGGATGAAGATCCTCTACAGCCATCGGATCGGCTCGCGCGATGGGCAGGGGGTGCATCTCGATGCCATGGTCGCCGCCCTGCGCGCCGATGGGCATATCGTCCACGTCGTTGGCCCTGCGGGCTTCGAGAATACGGGGCTGGGCAGCGATAACCGGATGGTCACGTTACTGCGGCAGAGCCTGCCAGCCTGGGTGGGGGAATTGGCGGAGCTTGCCTATGTGGTGCCGTCCACGCTGCGCCTGGCGCGTGCCGCGGCTTCCTTCCAGCCGGACGTGATCTATGAGCGCGCCAATTTGTTTCATCTGGCTGGCGCATGGGTCGCGGCGCGCCGGCGGGTCCCGCTGCTGCTGGAAGTCAACGCCCCGCTGGCGGACGAGCGTGCCAGCTTCGGCAAACTGAAGCTGAAGCGGCTGGCCGCAGCGCTGGAGCGCCTGGCCTGGCGGCGCGCCACCTACGTCCTGCCGGTAACGGATGTACTGGCCGCCCGCATCGCCGCTTCGGGCGTGCCGCAATCGCGGATCAGGGTCGTGCCGAACGGCATCGACCTGCAGGACTTCCCATTGGAACCGTCCGCCGAGCTGGCGGGCGAGCAGCTGGTGCTCGGCTTTGTCGGCTTCGTGCGTGATTGGCACGGGCTGGACCGCGTTGTGCGATCGCTGGCCGCATACCGGGCCTCGCGGCCGCTCGCCTTACATGTGGTGGGGGATGGCCCAGCGAGGGCAGGGCTGGAGGCGCTGGCGAAAGAGCTGGGCGTATCCTCCAGGGTTCGGTTCAGCGGGCTGACGCATCGGGATGCTATTCCAGGCATGATCGGGGCATTCGACATTGCGCTGCAGCCGGCCTCGGTGCCCTACGCTTCGCCGCTGAAGGTGTTCGAGTACATGGCCGCCGGCCGGGCCATCATCGCCCCGGACCAGCCGAATCTGCGCGAGATCCTTGAGCACGAGCGGACGGCACTGCTGTTCGACCCGCGGGACCCGGATGCCATGTGGAACGCTGTAGAGCGGCTGGCTGCCGACGAGGCTTTGCGGCGGCGCCTGGGTAAGGCGGCACGTGCGGAGATCCTCAGCCGCGACCTGACCTGGTCCGGCAACGCGCGCACCGTGGCCGGGCTTGCAGCCGGCGCCATCGGCCAAAGCGCGATGCAGGAGCGCACGCAGTGAGCCCGCCGCTCCTCCTCCACATCTTCCCCAGTTTCAGCGTGGGCGGCGCCCAGGTGCGCCTGGCCAAGCTGGCCAACCGGTTCGGCCACCGTTGGCGCCATGCCGTGGTTGCCCTTGATGGACGGGCGGAATGCCTGGAGCGCATTGACGCCGACGTGGACTTTAACGTCCTGCCATCGCCTTTGCGGCCGGGGCAATCGCTGCCGTCCAGACTGCTGAGTATCCGGACGTTCCTGCGACAGCTACGCCCGGACCTGTTGGTGACAAGCAATTGGGGCAGCATCGAATGGGCGATGGCCCGGCTGTCTACCCCTGCCCTGCCGCATCTGCATACCGAAGACGGCTTCGGGCCAGAGGAAAGCCAAGGCCAGTTCAGACGCCGCATCCTGACCCGGCGCGCGGCGCTGCGCTGGAGCGAGGTGGTGGTTCCTTCGAAGATCCTGCTGCGATCGGCCACACAGCAATGGCGCCTGAGAGCGACGCAGGTCCACTACATCCCCAACGGCCTCGACCTCTCGCATTTCCAGCCGAAGCTGAACCATCCGGCGGACAGGTATCGTGAACCGGTCATCGGCACCGTTGCGGCGTTGCGGGCCGAGAAGAACCTGCCACGCCTCCTCCGCGCCGCGGCCCTGCTGCAGAAGCAAGGGCTGAGGTTCCAGCTGGAGATTCTTGGGCATGGGCCAGAACGGGAGTCTCTGGACGCCCTGGTGGCATCCCTCGGCTTGAGGGAATGCGTCAGCTTCGCCGGACATGTTGCCGACCCGTCCGCCGCCTACCAGAGATTCGACATCTTCGCGTTGTCGTCCGACACCGAGCAGATGCCGTTTTCCATCCTGGAGGCCATGGCAAGCGGATTGCCGATCGCCAGTACGGATGCAGGCGATGTGACTGTCATGGTCAGTGCAGCCAATGCGCCCCATGTCGTGCGCCAGGACGACGCAGCACTGGCTGAGAGCCTGCGGGTCCTGCTGACGGACGCGGCACAGAGGCACCGGCTGGGCACGGCCAACCGGACCAAGGCCCAGCAGGACTACGACCAGGAAGCCATGTTCCAGCACCATGCGCGGCTGATCGAGCGCGGCTGCGCCGCCCCTGAGGGGCGCGTCAGCGAGGTTTGGCGGCGCGGTTCCGTGTAGGGCAGGCCGCTGTGGCTAGCGGCGTGTAGGGCCGTAGCCAGGTCAGGCTACCAGCGTCGTCGGACCCACGTTCAAACGGCGCTGATCCAAGCTACAAACTGTCGAGCGTGAGCCTTGCTGCGCCATGCTTGGGCGCGGCAGTGGCTGCTGTCGGTCGCCTATGTTTACCCCGCAGCTCCACCCAAACTTACGAAACCAGGGCTTACGCTCCAGAACTCGGTCAGCATGGATGACCCACAAGTTGCGGGTGTGTCGAACCGTGAGTGATCGCTACCCTCTTGGGAGAGCGTCGCAGTATAGCGCCAAGATCAGTCACGGATTGACCAGCGCCGAAGTCGGCACTCCTGGATTTGGAGAACGGCCAAATCCAGGATGCATCTCGTCAGGACGTCTCTTCAGGCGCGGTGCGCTGGGCATGCTGCGTCGTCATCATCCGCGCAACGGCGACCAACGCCGTGCGGTGGCGAGGGTCGGAGATGTTGCCGAACATCTGGATCAGCTCAACGATCTCCTCGCTCGTGCTGACAGGGAGCGACGTGACATGTGGCTCGCCATTGGAGGCGGTTGCCAACAGGGTGTCGGGCCTGACGCCCAGCGCATTGGCGATGGCGATCAGCCGGCTCGCCGCGATCCGGGTAGAACCCGTCTCGTAGCGGTGCAGCTGCGCGCCTGTCACGCCAACCATGTTCGCAATCTGCTTCTGCGTCATGCCGGCAGACCGCCGATACTGGCGGATCTCACGCCCGACTGCGGAATCCGAAGTCGTAGGACCTCTGTTCTTCATGACTCACTCCCAGTTTTATAAACAAGCTTCGTAATTGCTTAGACACGCGGCCATCGGCTGATTGCGAAGATCCGTCGCAAAGCGCCGTCAAAAACACCGCTGTTGAGATTAGCGGGCCGTTAGCCTTTCCTCTTTTAACAGCGTCGGGTTCCTCCGAATCTTCTCGTCATCCGGCCTGAAGGATCAGGGAGGAATAACGTTACGGCCCATGAAACGGTTAAAACGGCCGCGATGGAATAGTTCGATTACGCCGCGCTTGCGAATTTAGAGACAAGCTTTCATGCGGATTCCAGGCCGGCCTTGGCGGGGAATAGCCACATAACCCAGAGCCATAGGTCAACAACGTCTCAAAAATCCCTAAATGTTCATTAAAGAGAGACAACTGATTTACTAAGGGTGTCGGAGACACACAGGCACGCCCCACTCAAAGGGTTTGTAGTAAGATATTCATGTTCGCTATTTTTGATGGTCTTTTTCCAAGCAACATATTCTACGCTTATTCAATTTTATCAGTACTTCTATTTGGTAGACTTTCACATGACAATAACAAGGAAACGTGAAAGCGCTTTGCGAGAAATCGCTTTTCCGTATCCGCGAAAACCTCCGTTCAAATTTTCGAAAGTCCGTGCCGAAACTCTCCGAGAGGAACCGCATTTCCTATTCCATTCAGGATAGTAAGGCCGCTTCCAAGCCAAGTCCTGGCTTTCTGGAGCTGATAGAATGGGGGTTTCGCGACAGTAGGCTGCCGCTGCACGGGCACACTTTGTCTCATGATTTTGATAATTCGGGACGTAAAAAGGTTCAAAAATTTGCCCCTGGATGCTGCGGTCGCCGTTTAGGAGACTTTCCTTCTTCCAAAGAAAATTCGCTTATCAGCGATTTAATTTTCCGGAATATTTCGCCGCAACTGAAAAACTCAGCAGGTGTAAAGAAACAGAACCTCAAGATCCCGTGAGCCGTAAAATTTTTCGTTGTTGATCGTTTCGGTTTTTTTATAATTGTCCGTGCCGGCCGCTCATTGGCCCTATAGACTTTGCTTGCCCAGACTGGGCAAGGGTCTCGTAAGGAGAGAGCCATGCCGACGATTGAAAGAGTTCGGGACCACAGAGGCCAGAATAGATCTTTTTTTAGATATTTATAATTTATTGTTTGTTGTGTTGAATCCATGCCGTTACGGAAGCCGCTCCCCAGCCCATGATGCAACCTTCCCCTCTCGGCAATCAGTGCGTGGCAAGTGAGACAAACCAGGCTCATGCCAACTCCATGAATCTGTCGGTCAGCCTGCGCCTGACGGTGATCTCGCCTGTGGCTGCGCGGACGCTTTTGGCCCGCACCCACACTGCGGCAAAGCGGCGGGACGACGCAGTGCAGACCTATAGCTCTGCCATGCGTGAAGGATGCTGGGTGCTGAACGGCATACCTATTGTCCTTTCCCCCGCGCGGGTATTGCTGGATGGCGTGCAACGGCTTACGGCCTGTGCCGAGACCGGCATCCCGTTGGAGACCTTCCTGGCGGAGAATGTGCAGGACAGCTGCTATTTCAGCATTGACCAGCATCAGCGCAGGACCTTCGCCAATGCACTGAAGGGCCTCGGCTACGCTCATCCGCAATTGCTCAGCCATATGCTGCATCAACTGGCGCGGTATGACGAAGGCACGCTGTGTGAGAAGGCGCCTCCGCTCATGAACGGCGTCCGCCTGCTGCGTATCCTGAAGGCGAATTCGGGTTTCCGCGAGGCGCTGAATGCCGTGATGGGGCCGCCGGCGCCATTGCCCGCCTCGGTCCTCAGCGTCCTGGTCTTCATGGGCTACCGGACGGATGCGGCGTTGACGGAGCGCTTCCTGGACGCACTCCGGCATCCGGCCAAGTATCCCCCTTCCGAACCAGGCGGCATGCTGGCGGCGGACCTCAAGCGGGGACGCGATAGCCGCACGCATACCTGGGACAGCACTGTGATGCTGGCGCTGGGCATCAAGGCGCTGAATGCCATGATCCAGGGCAGCGAGGTTCGCAGACTGTCGTGGTCAGCCCAGGCGACAAGCCAAAGGCCGGCCGAGCCCTTTCCCAGCCTCATCGGTTATCCGGGGCTGGCTGGCCTCGGGCTGGGGCCGGCTGCCTGCCAGGCCGATACCACCGGCATTTCCTGGCGGATGGAAGCGATCGATGCCGAAGTCGCCGCCCGCTACCTTGCCCAAGGCCGCGCCGGCCGCCCGCCCGCGCCGAGCCAGGTGGATGCCTTGGCCGATGAAATCCGGCAGGGCGGTTGGCACGCCAATGGGCAGCCGATCTGCTTTTCCCGCACCGGCCTGCTGCTGAATGGACAGAACCGGCTGCTCGCCGTCATGGCTGCCGCCAGGCCTGTCGAGGTCGCCGTCATCCAAGGGCTGCCGGATGAAGCAGCGGTCACCTACGATCTTTCCGGCAGACGGGACCTGCCCAACACGTTGCAGGACGGTAAGTTTGGGGACCAGCCTTTGGCCACTGCCATGGCCAATTTGCTGTGGCGCTTCGAGCATCGCCATGACGACGCCCGCCATAAGCGCGCCAGCGCCGCGGAGGTCCGGGCGATCCTGGCGCAACATCCGCGTCTGGTGGAGCTGCGTGGCTTCGCGCGCAAGATGGTGGAGTATGGCCGTTCCTCCGTCATGGGGTACGGCGCCTACGTGATCGAACGGGATGACCCGCGGTTGGCGGCTGGCTTTCTGCATGCGTTGAGCACGGGGGCCGATCTTTCGGCCGGCCATCCCATCCTGGCGCTGCGTGTCACGCTGCAGCGGATGCGGCGAGATAATGCGACCCAGCTCGACCAGCTCAATGCCCTGTTGGCAGGCTGGCGGCGATACAAGGCGCATCCGTCCGCCGATCGGTCGCAGCGTGATCGGCACGATCACGGCCTATGACCAGTGCCGGCCTGCCAAGTTCGCAGGCCGGCACAGACGTTGTCAGGACAGTTCGCTGCCCCGGCGCTCCGGGATCAGGAGCCACATCGCGATGATGTCGAGGATGTAGAGCAGCGCGAGCAGAGCGATCGCTGTCTCGAAGCCCAGGCTGACGGCGACGGCGCCGACCACCAGGGGACCGAAGCCGCCGACCGCGCGCCCGATATTGAACAGCACGTTCTGCGCCGTCGCCCGGGCCGCGGTGGGGTACAGTTCGCTCATCAGCGCACCATAGCCGCCGAGCATGCCGTTGACGAAGAAGCCCATGATGGCGCCAACGATCAGCAGGGCGGCAGGGTCGGTCAGGCGCGAGTACACCACCACCATCACCGCCGCGCCCAGCATGTAGCCGAAGAAGGCAGGCTTGCGGCCAACGCGGTCCGCGATATGGCCGAAGGCGAAGATGCCCACGGCCATGCCCATGATGGTCACCGCCGTCCAGGTCGCCGACTGCGTCAGACCGAAGCCGAACCGGGTGGAGAGATAGTTCGGCAGCCAGATCATGACACCGTAGTAACCGAAGTTCTGCACGGAACAGAGGATCACCATGCCGATGCTGATCCGCGTGGTCGGGCCATCCGCCACAAGCAGCCGCAGCGGCGAGGTCTTCGGCGCCTTGGTGGTGCGCTCGATGAAGACGTCCGGCTCATGCAGGTTCTTCCGGATGAAGTAGGCGGCGACCGCCGGCAGCAGGCCGATGGCGAACATGCCTCGCCAGCCGATGGACGGCAGCAGCAACGGCGTCAGCACTGCAGCGGCCAGCACGCCCACCTGCCAGCCCAGGCCGACATAGGAGGATGCCCGCGCGCGCTTGGAAGCCGGCCAGGCCTCGGCTACCAGCGCCATGCCGATGCCGAATTCGCCACCCAGGCCGATGCCGGCGATGGTGCGGTAGAACAGCAGGTCCCAGTAGCCCTGGGCCAGGGCGCACATGCCGGTGAAGACGGCGAAGAGCACGATGGTCCAGGTCAACACCCGTACCCGGCCCAGACGGTCCGACAACATGCCGAAGCCGACGCCGCCGATGACGGCGCCGACCAGCGTGGCGGTGACGAGCGACGCCGCCTGGGCCTGGGTCAGTTGCAGATCGGCCGAGATCGCCCGCAGCATGAAGCCGAGGATCAGCAGGTCGAAGCCATCCATGGCGTAGCCCAATGCGGAGCCCCACAGGGCTTTGCGCGCCTGTGGCGTTACCACATCGCTATCGGGCATTATTCCTGAGGTCATGACGGTTTATCCATGTGTGACGGCAGGCCGGTTTCCGCATGGAGCGAGTGGCCCCATGCGGCCCAGCGGTTATTTCCACCGCAAGGGCTACAGGATCATCTTTCCGTCAAGTACCCGCTGTATGTGTCGTCCCAGCCCGGGTCCTCAATCCTCGCCGATATAGACGCGGCTCAGCTTCCAGCCATTGCTGCTTCGCCTGAAGACGAAGGGGCCTAGCATGGCTTCGTCGCCGGCGACGATGGGGTTGCGCTGGTCCGGTACCAGGGTTGGGTTACGCCGCACCAGTTCACGGTTGGTCACCGTCTCCCGCATGCCGAGGCCGCTATCGGCATCCAGCACGCGCCGGATCATCGCAGGAAAGCCATCCGCGCCGGTCCGGCGCAGCGGGGTGTCGTCCAGCTCCCCGGCGAGTTCGAGCGGGAAGCGCGTCATCCGCGCCATCGCCTGGGCATCCCCGGCAAGGGCGGCGGTGCGGAAGCTGGCCCAGGTCGCCTGCAGCTCGGCCGGTACGGCGGATGGCGCGGGGGCCTGGGTGGCCCGTGCCGTCTGGGCGCTGCAGGCGGTGGTGACGCCGGGCAAGGCCAGCAGTGCCACCCCCAGCAACGCCTGGTGAAGGAACGGCCGCATCAACGCGGCCACCGCTGGGCTTCGATATTGTAGCTGGAGAGATTGAAGTTGGAGAGCTTCACCATGTTGCCCTGGTTGCCGCCCAGCAGCTGGATATGACCGGCCGTCTGCTTCGTCATGAAGCCGACATGGAAGCCGGAGGAGGAACCGGTGGAGGCATCATGGCCCGACCGTTGACGCCGCAGCACCGTGATGGCGCCGTAGCGCCCGCCGGAGGCCGAGCCCCACCCCTTCCAGCTTTTGGCGGCCGCACTGTTGGTGCCGCTGTAGCCGGCCTGGCGCATCACCCAATTGACGAAGGATGCGCACCACGGCGTCTCGTCGTCGCCGGCCTGCAGGCTGGTCGTCATGTGATATTCGACGATGCGTGGATTGTGCTGGCGGCCGGGTATCTCGGCGACGCCCAGCTCGTTCTCGGCGATCGCCATCCAGGGCGCGCTGCCATCGTCATGCAGGGGTGTGGCATGCTGCGGCGCCGGGTTGGCCACTTGCAGGCCGCCTTGGGACTGGCCGGGCACGCTCTGCTGGGCCTGCTGGTAGGCACGCAGCGCCGCCCGTGTCTTCGGGCCGATGATGCCGTCCACCACCAGGCGTGGCGGCGGGCGCAACCTGGCGTTCAGCATGGATTGCAGGCGTCTGGTTTCATCGGATCGTGCCAGGGGCATGATGTCTCTCTCCCATCCGTGGTGCTGTCGCACCTTCCGGGCGCAAGCTAGAAGCGGCAGCGGGGCCGGTCCAAGTCACCAGGGCGTGGCGGCAGGTCACAAAGTCGGGCGCCGCGGGGATGGGGGTACTGGACGCGCCGCCTGCCACACAGCAGGGTGCGCCCATGCCTGAGCCTGCCATCCCAGCCGAGATCACGGCGAAGTACGAGATTCGCGGCACCCTTGGCCGTGGTGCGACCGGGGTGGTCCTGGATGCCTTCGACCGGCTGATCGAACGCCCTGTCGCCATCAAGCTCGTCCAGCTACCGGCGGCTGGGGACCCGGAGGGGGCCGAGACGCATCAGCGCTTCCGGCGGGAAGCGCAGGCGGCGGGCAGGCTCTCCCACCCCGCCATCGTGGCAATCCATGACTATGGCGAGGGCGCCGAGCAGGCCTGGATCGTCATGGAGCAGGTCCGCGGCGGCACCTTGAAGGACTGGCTGGACAAGGGCGTGCGCCTGCCCCTGCCGCAGGCGATGCAGATCATGCAGCAGGTGCTGGAGGCGCTGGAGTATTCGCACGCCCGCGGCGTGGTGCACCGGGACATCAAGCCCGCCAACATCATGCTGGCCGGTGACATTGCCACCGATCCCAGGATCAAGATCGCCGATTTCGGCATTTCCCGCCTGGAGGATTCCGCCATCACCCGGTTGGGCACGGTGCTGGGCACCCCCAGTGCCATGGCGCCGGAGCAGCTGCGCGGGGAACCGGCTGACCACCGCGCCGATATCTGGGCGGCGGGCACCGTGCTGTACCAGTTGCTGACGGGAGAGAAGCCTTTTGATGGCGGCTTCTCCGCCATCATGCACAAGGCGCTGAATACGGAGCCGGTGCCGCCCTCAGCCCTGACAGTGACCGTGCCGCGCGAGCTGGACGGCGTCGTCGCGCAGGCTCTGGCGAAGCGGCCGCAAGACCGCTTCGCCAGCGCCGTAGCCTTCGCGCAGGCTTTGGCCGCCGTTCCACTCGATGGCGCGCCCTTGCCGAGTGGCTTTCCGGGCGCCGGCCCACTGCCTGGGCTGGATGACGCCACCATGTTGGGGGCGCCCGCCGCAAAGCCGGCCGCCCCGCCGCCACCGGCCAAGCGGCCGCGTTCAGCCGCATGGGCGGTCCTGCCTGCCGTGGCCCTGCTGGCGTTGGCGGGCGGTGGCTCCGCCTGGTGGTTTCTGATCCGGCCGGCGGCTACGCCGGAGCCAAGCGTCATCGCCGGCACGCTGCCGACCCCGGCTCCGACACCAGCCCCTGCTCCAGCGCCAACGCCAACGCCGGACCAGACCGTCGTCGTACCCCCTGCCCCGCCGACGGAAGCGCCCGTAGCGCCGCCGGTTCCGGACATATCGTCAGCACCGCCCGAGCCGTCGCAGCCGTCGCAGCCGTCGCAGCCGTCGCAGCCGTCGCAGCCGTCGCAGCCGTCGCAGCCGTCGCAGCCGTCGCAGCCGTCGCAGCCGTCGCAGCCGTCGCAGCCGCAGGACGGGGCAGGCCAGGCAGCGCCCGCGCAAGCCCCGGATGTGTCGCCGTTGCCGCCGCTCAATCAGCCTGTGCCGGATACCAGGACCGAGGATCTGGCACAGGCGGTCCGTTCGGCAGCCGCGGCGCCGCGCTGTGCGATGCTGTCAGCGGAGGCACGCGGGGAAAGAGGCCGTATCAGCGGCCCTGTGAGCCGGGACGAAGCGGACGGCGTCATGGCATCGCTGCGCCGGGACGGAGTTCCAGAAGGCATGGTGCGGCTGGACTTGCAGACGTTCACAGGCCCGTACTGCGATATTGGCAGGGTCCTGCAGCCGTTCCTGGCCTCCCCCGGTGCCGGGCCGCAGATCAGGGTCGATGGCGGTAGCCCGTTGCTGCAAGGGGACCTGCTCCGGCTGGATATCACCATGCCGGATGCGCCGTCCCTCCTCAGCCTGTTCTACCTGACCAATGACGGCAACGTGGTGCGCCTGACCCTACCGGAAGCCCGGGCCGCCAGTGCCCGGCTACGGAAGGGCGATCCCGGCCCCGGCTTCACCGGCTGGGTGCTGGACGAACCATTCGGCACCGATATACTGCTGGCCATCGCCTCGGACAGGCCGATCTTCCCACCCGGTAGCCCTGCTATTCAAAGCCTGGACAATTGGGTGCAGGAGGCAGGCAGCGCGTTCCGCACGCTGCGCGACAGCGGTGGCCGTGCCGAGATCCGGCCGCTGGTTATCCAGGTGGCACCAAGACGCTAGGTGGCTGAGGTCACGGCGCTGAACCGGGGTCGATCGGCAGGCCACCGTCGAAAGTGGCTCTGTCCCGCAGCATGTCGCGCAGGTCGTCGGCTTTGTCTTCGCTCAGCCCGGCCATTTCCGGGCTGAAGAAGCGCCGGTCAGGGGTAAACAGCAGATAAGCCTGCATCTCGGCGGCCATGAGGTCGTCGTTGCTGGTGTCGTAGCCCTCTCGGCCCAGGAAGGTGCGGAAGGCCGTGCGCTCCTGCTCGGTCAGGGCCTCATGCCAGGTGCGGCGGACATGGGCGCCGTAGAAGGGCAAGGTGAAGTCGTGGCCATGGCCGATCTCATGCCGCAACGTCGTGCGGCGCGCCGCCGCATCGACATCGCCGCCGGGTGCCACGATGGAGATCAAGGCAACCTCTCCCGTCGGTTCCCACCGCCGGGCGAGCCTCAATTGCTCTGCCACCCAAGCCTCCCCAGCGGTCAGGACAACACCATCCCGTGCCGCGTAGGCAAAGAAGCGTGCGAGATCGGACCCCCGGTAGTCATGCCCGTAATAATAGTGGTCCGCCTGCTCCCCCTGGCGTGCGAGCACGACCCGCATCTCGGTTTCCGTGAGCACGCGGTCACGCGGCGTACCCGCTTTCTCGACGAACGCGGCGACGCGATTGAGTGCGGCGCCCTGGCTGGCCAGATCGGGGAAGTCCAGGACAAAGATGCGCGGATTTTCCGCCAGGCGCAGCAGCACGGGCTGGTCGGCGCGATGCGCGGCGATGGCGGCTTCGTCCAGCATCGGTACTGCGGGCGGCGTGGCACCAGGCGAGCGGGCCGGTGTCGTGTCCAGCGGCATAACGAGTGCCGGCGGCGGCAGGGGCATCCCGGCACCCGCCATGGTTGCGGGAGCAGCAGGCGCCGTTGCCTCGGGACAGAACCACCATCCGGCCAACCCCGCCGCCACGATGGCCGCGCAGCTGAGTGCGGGCCGAGCATAGCCGACCCGCTGCGCTGCCGCCTTGCCGGGCCCAAGCAGATGCGCCACCTGCGCTGGCGGCAGCCGGACGGTATCGTCGGTATTGTCCGCCAAGGTTGGCCGCCGCCTCACCCGCTGATGTTCAGGACCTGTACGCGGCGGTTCCTGGGCTCGGCGGTCTGCTGCGGCGTGGGTACCAGCAACTGCGTGTCGCCATAACCGACCGCTTCGAGCCGCGCCGGGTCTACGCCATAATGGCGCACCAGCAGTTCCCGCACCGCCAGGGCGCGGCGCCCGGACAGGATCTGGTTCATCTCGACGGAGCCGACCGTATCCGTATGGCCTTCGATCCGGAACCTGTAAGGCGCTAGGCCGGGGGCGTTGAGCGCCTCGCCGAGCGGAGCCAGGGCGCGGATGGCATCAGGCGTCAGCGTTGCGGAACCGGTGGCGAACCGGACGATGATCGAGACGGCGGGGACATCCGCCGGCGCAGTCGTCAGCCGCGGCGACGGGGCGGTTTCGACCGGCGCCGCGATACGCTCGGCGTGCAGATCCGCATCGGAAGACGCTGGCGCGATCGGGTCGGACGATGCGGTTTCACCCGGCTGTGGTGCGGAGGCCGGGGCTGCATCGTTGCCCGGCAGGCGGATGCCGCGGGTCCGGGGCCGCAACTGCTCGACCAGTTTTTGCGCTTCCTGCCCTACGCTACCGGCGGGCTGCGCCAGCAGCGGCATGGGCACGGACAGACCGCCCGCCAGCAGGAAGACGCCCAAGGTGCGGACAGTCGGGATGGTCATCGTGAGACGGCTCCTTCGCGGAGGGAAAGCCCTAGCACGCGTGCGCGGCGATCCCAATTCAAGCTCTCGTCGGTCATAGGGTGACCTCGAATACGGCCTCGGTGGCGTCGCGCGCGCGGGGCTTCGCGGCCCCCATCCAGGATGACCAGCCCAACTGCGCGCCGCCACCCAACGTCGTGGCGGGGACTTCCGCCGCTGCCAGGATAAGATTAACGCCGAACCCGACATCCAGGCCGACATGCAGCCGCGCCAACGCGACCAGGCGGGCATGGCGGGGCGTGCCGGGCAACAGCGCATCGAAGGCGGCGCGTGGCAGCGGCCCGATGCGGATGACGAAGCGGGATTGCGCATCCCAAACCTGCGCGCCCAGCGCGGTACTGACGCCCAGCGCGTTATGCTGACCCTGCGCGCCAAGGCGGCTGCGCTCCGTATCCGGCAGGCGCAGCCAGCCACCGGCGAATTCCTGCAACTCCACCGGGAAGCCCGCTTCTTCCTGCAGCATGGCGCGTAACCGCCCGGCCGAGCGTGTGCGGGATGCCAAATTGCCGGCATGAAACAGCAATGCTGCCTCAAGGACCCCTGCCCGGTCCTTCAAATGCGGCGTGCCCAGGCCAATCGCCGCCGACAAAGCGGCTTCGGCGGGCGCGGGATCGCGGGTCGGGCGATACTTTCGCCCAGCCGCCGCCCATAGCCCGGCGAAGCGACCGCCCAGCAGGTCTAGGAACGCGTGCAGCGCCTCGGACCGCCTGCGGTTCTCCTGCGCGACGGTCGCAGTGTGGTGCCGTGGCAGTACGCCACCGGGGCCAATCAGCCCGAACGCGCCGAGCGTCATCTGGCGCTGTTCCGGCACCACGGCCTCGATCGGCGCATCGGGGTAGGTCAGGCGCGCGGTGGAGCGGTACCGCAGGCTGCGCGGATCGCCACCCTCGGCCAGGATATCGATACCTTGGTCGAGATCGAAGCAGCCCGGGTCTTCCTGCAGCCTGTCGCGCGGTGACGTCACAGCAACACCCGCGTGCCGCTGCGCGGTGCCCAGCGCGCCGCGACGCCGCCCCTGCCGCGCAGGATGACGGTGGTGCGCGTGAAGGCATTCACCGACACCTGCAATGCCAGGAAACGTTCCAGCACGGCAGCCAACAGATGCAGGCCACCGGCCTGCCAGCCGGCGGGGTCGAAGCCCAACGTCACATCGAGGCCACGCACGAACGCGCCGGCCCGCCCGCCTGGCAGGCGTGCCACGCCGGGCTTCGCATCGACGGCCACCAGCGCCGCGATAGCCGCACGGGTTTCTGGCGTGTCTCGCAGATCATGCAGGCGCAGGATCTCCCGCAAGGCCAATGCACCTTGCTCGCCGCCGGTGATGCCGAGGTGGTTCAGGGCCAGATGGGAAATGAGCTTCCAGGCGCTGCGGTCACCCAACGCGGGGCGCAAGGTTGCCGTGGGCGCGGAGAGGCATTCCGCGCCATCCAGGGAAATGCCGCCATCTACAACCCTCAACAGAGGCTGGCCGCCGCCGAAGGGCAGCATGGCGGGCAAATCCCGGTTGCAGCACAGGGCATCGATGCTCAACACCGCATCGGCGGGACGGGCGGGATCGAAGGCAGCATCGCGCAATGCCACGGTGGTCTGCGTACCACCCATCGGCGCGGCAGCCGGCCGCCGCAGGGCCAGATAATGGATGTCGCCAGTCTCCTCCGCCGCTTCTGCGCGGCCGAGCCGGTGGAATGGCAGCACGGCACGGCGGCTGCCATCTGGCCTGCTTTCCCGCACGCGCTGGACGGAGTGCACCTCCAGCGCAGACGGACGCCGCGCATCGGGCATGACCGGCCACTCGCTGCGGGTACCGTCCAATGCCACGGGCTCACAGCGCATCAGGAACAGGTTGACGGCGGGGGTGCAGCCCAGCGCAAAGCTGTCAGCGGACACCGACCGCTCCAGCTCCGGCGAGGCGCGGGAGAGCCAGATGAAGACCTCCATCCGGTCGCCCTGCTGGACCAGGCTGCGCTGGTCGAGCCCATCCAGGTCCAGATACAGGAACTTGTCCGGGAAGGCCGACCATTCCGTTAGCAGGCGATACCCATCGAAGGCCCGGTGCGGCCACGGCAAGGCCGCCTGCTCAGGCTCGAATCCCGAAGGACGCAGGCAATTGGGAGGCAGGATCGTCGGCACAGGGTCCGACGCGCTATCCGCCAGCGCCACGGAAAGCACGGACTGGCTGAGCATCTCGTGCAGCAACGCCGCCTGGGCGCCCTGCCCGCGCAGATGCAGCGTCAGCCGATCAAGCCCCAGCTCAGCCAGGGGCAGATCCGGTACGATGGCTCGGAAGGTAAGGCGCAAGCAGGATGCCGCGCCCGCAGCGGCACGGTTGATCGGCGCGTTGATCGGCAGGCCGGTCAATCGCGCCTGTTCCAACACCAGTGGCCACAGCGTCACGTCATGGCAGGTGCGGAAGCGCACTGCCTCCCCCCGTACCGGCTCGGTCTCCACCGTCAGGCCGCGCGAAATCCGCAGGGGCGCCCGCAGCTCGGCCGAGGGCCGCAGACGCAATGTCGTCATGGATGGGACCGGCGCCAGCATCTGCGGCGACAGCATCTCCAACAACGCGTCCGAGATTTCCGGAAGTTCGTCATCCAGCCGCTGCTGCGCGCGCGCGGCAAGGAACGCCACGCCTTCCAGCAGCCGCTCCACATACGGGTCATCGGCCGTGTCCGCCGAAACGCGCAGGCGTGCGGCCACCTTCGGGTAAGCGTCGGCGAACTCGCCGGCCTCCTGCCGCAGCGCGGTAAGTTCGCGATTATAATAGGGAAGCAGAGATTCGCTCACTGCTCCCGCACCGTCACATCCAGGGTGGCGGGGCGCAGCAAGGTCTCGAAGGCGATCTGCTCCGGCGCCGGGTCCGTGCGCAGCACAGCATCCACGCGCAGCCTCAGCGTGCGGTCCAGGGCCTCCCGCCGCGTATCGGCAACCGTGACGGAGATACCTGTCAGGCGCGGTTCGAAGCGGCGCAACGTGGCCTCGACCTCCCGCGCCAGGGCCTCGCGTGCTTCTTCCGTCGTGAAGCTGCCGGCCGTCGGGTCAGGCACGCCGTAGCCGAGCGGCGAGACCTGAAGCTCGGTCAATCCCGCTGGAAGGGGCACCCGGCGACGCCGGGCATTCAGTAGCGCCTCCACATCGCGGCGCACCGCATGCCGCATGGCGTCGATCGCCATTGGCTGGGTTGGCGCCGGGTCAGACGGCGCGGAAGGGTCCGCATCCAGCAGACGATCCAGAAGTGGCAGATAGATGCGCCGAGCTTCCTTCATGCGAAGTCGATCCGCCTCACCTCGGTCGCGGGAACAGCCTCCTCGCCAGCCAGCCACAGGCGCAGGCCTGTGCCGCACACCGGGCCGCCGTCATCCGACCACACCGTCTCCCGGCCTAGCCGCAACGCGTCCGTGTTGCCGAGCCGCGGATACAGCATAGGCATGAAGACCAGACCTTCCGTGCCGTCTCGCAGGATCAGGCTGCAGCGGCGCCACAACATGTCGCGCGGCCGCCGCACCGGCTCGAACTCAACCGTGGCGATGCGTTCTAATGGGACGAAAAGATTGTCGCCGCCTGTCGTCAGGATTTCGAGCTGCGGCGACAGCAGGTCGTCGACATCGCGGAAATCCTCGAATGGCTTTCCATCCACCGTACCAGGGATGCGCGGACGAAGCGCTTCTGCTTCTGCCGCGCTTTCCGAAGCCGTTACTGATTCCCCTGCCCGCTGCAAGGTCAGGGCGCGCAGCGCTGCCCGCTGCGCTGGTGTCGGATCGTCGCCCTGAAACTGCGGCAGTCGGCCATGGGCAAATACCTGATGCCGCTGCTCATCTGCACGTAGCAGCCGGCGGAATTCCAATACGGCAGGACCAGGGCTATCTTCCAGCACAGCGGCCAGCGCTTTGTCCGCGCGCTCGACATCACCGGAAAACAAGAACATCTCGGCCAACAACCAACGCAAGCCCGGATCACGCGGCGCCGCGCGAACGGCCGCGATGACAGCCTGGGTCGCGCCAGGCAAGTCGCCGGCGTGAAATGCGGCGCCTGCCGGGTCGTGCGTCGTGCTCATGTGGCCACAGCTCCCGGTGCCTGAAGATCGGTGATCAGACGGAAGGCGGCACCGACCTCATCCAGCTGATAATGGGGTTGTAGGTGAAGGATGCAGCCATAGGTGCCGGGGCGGCCCGGTTGTTCCCGCACCTCGACGCGAGCATTGCGCAGCGGATAGCGGGCGGCGGTCTCCCCCGTGGCACTACCGGATGAATTAGTGAAGCCGGTCAGCCAGCGCTGCAACTGCCGCTCCACCTCCTCCGGCGTACGAAACGCACCGACCATGTCGCGACCCATGACCTTGATGCAGTGGGCGAAGCGGCTCACGCACAGGATCGCGTTGAATTGGGTGGAGAGGCGCTGGTTCGCTTCGGCGGCCTCGCCGTTCATACGCGGCGGCTTATGCAGGCCCGGCGCGGCCGCGAAGGTCAGTTCCGGCAGGCCTTCCAACCCCAAAAGTGGCAACATGCCCGCCTCCACCAGTTGGCGTTCCTGCAGATCTGTCAGCGCGACTTCGATCGGTGGACGCGGCGGCGCACCGGGCGCATCGCCAGACAGGCGCTCATACGGCAATGCCTCCACCACCCCACCCTGTGCATCAGGAGCTACGGCCGCGCCACGGAGATCGGCAGGCCACCCGTATCGTGCGAAGGCGCGCATGACGACCGCACCCATGGCGTAGACCGGACTGGTCCACACGCGCTCCCCCAACCGGCCGCGTGGCCGGAAGCCATCGGCACGGACACCCTCATCGGCCCACGGAGGCCGTGCGAGGAGACGGGGTAGCAGCACCGATACGAAGCGCGCATCTTCCCGTGCCTGTAGATTGCGCCAACGCTGCCGGTCCGCCCCGGCCAGAACCTCGGTCAGGTCGAGCGCCGCACCGGCGTTCGAATAGCTGTCCAGCCCAAAGAGCTGTGGGCTGGCGGCGATCGCGAGCGGTGCGAAAGCAGCGGCAGCCACTGCTGCGAGGGAATCCAGCCCGCCGACATCGTCGGTGGCATGCCCGGGCGCCGGAGCGTGCCGCAATTCGTAGTCAGCCAGCAGCAATCCGAAGGGCTCACCGCCGGCGCGCCCGAATTCCTCTTCGTAGACCGTCTTGAAGAGATGGGACTGGTCAAACTCCGCGACGCGTTGGAAATCACGGCAGAGTTCTGCCCACCGCACGACCATGATTCGTAGTTTGATGCGCGCCGCATAGGGAACCCGTGCAGCCAGCCAATGGAGACCACGCCAGGAACCCTCAAGCTGTCCAAGACGGGGGCTGGCCATGCAGGCGGATAGCTGCGCGCTGATCAGCGCATCGATCACGGCGATATCGCGGTCAACAGCTTCGCGCAGCGCGTCGGTGTCGCTGAATTTTCGCTCGCCGAACCAACGGCGCAGGCTGGGCGTATCTATGAACGCGGCCACGGCTTCAGCGCCAGCAGCGTGTTGGGCGCCGAAAAAGTGCCCCGCCAACACATCGTCTCGTAGTGCGGGCGGGGCGGTCAGCATCATGCCTTGTGGGGAATGCGTGCAACCATCCGCATGGACGTCGTCAGTTCCTCCATCTGCAGCCACGGCCGCATATAGGCTACGGCGTTATAGACCCCAGGCTTGCCTGGCACTTCCCTGACTTCCACCTTGGCCTCACGCAGCGGGTAGCGCGCCTTACTTTCAGCCCCGGCATTCTCGTTGGAATTGACATAGTTCTTGATCCAGCGATTCAGCCAGACTTCGCAGTCTGATGCCTCCAGGAACGAGCCGATCTTGTCACGCCCCATCACTTTCAGGAAGTGCGCGAAGCGCCCAGTTGCCATGAGGTAAGGCAGGCGGGCCGAGATGGCGGCATTCGCCGTCGCCTCAGGACGGTCATACTTCTTCGGCTTCTGCACCGACTGCGCACCAAAGAACACCGCGTGATCGGTGTTCTTGTAATGGCAGAGCGGGAGAAAACCGAGTGCAGAAAGCTCCGCCTCGCGCCGGTCGGTGATCCCGATCTCGGTCGGGCACTTGGCGTCCACGTCGCCGTCATCGGAGATGAAGGTGTGATTGGGAAGGTTCGATACCTTGCCGCCGCCTTCCGCGCCGCGGATGGCGACGCAGAAGCCATTCTGCGCGAAGGCATCGGTCAAGCGCGCGCCCATGACATAGGAGGCGTTCATCCAACAATATTCGTCGTGCTGCATTTGCCTGGGCCGCCCGGCCGCGTCGGCCGGTGCTTCCTCGTAGCCAAACTCGTCGACGGCCGAAGTCTGTGCGCCGTAGGGCAGCCGGGCAATCACGCGAGGCAGCACGAGGTTCACGAAGCGGCTGTCTTCGGTCTCGCGGAACGCGCGCCACTTGGTGTACTCGGCCGTATCGAAGACTTTGGCGAGGTCGCGCGGCTTGGACAGGTCCCGCCAGTCATCGAAGCCAAACATCCCGGCCCCAGCCGCCGAGATGAACGGTGCGAAGGATGCGGCCGCGACGTTGGAGACCAGCCGGAGCGTCTCTACATCGTCAGGATGGTTCGTCCATTCGTAGTCGCCGATCAGCGCACCGTAGGGCTCGCCGCCCGGCATGCCGAACTCGTTCTCATAGAGCTTCTTGAACAGTTGGGACTGGTCGAACTCGGTCGCCCGCTGCAGGTCCCGCGAGAGTTCCCGCTTGGAAGCCTGCAGCAGGCGCAGCTTCAGTGAGCCGCCGGTCTCGCTGTTCTTCACCAGATACTGCAGCCCGCGCCAGGAGCCTTCCAGCTTCAGGAAGCGCTCGTGATGCATCACCGCGTTCAGCTGTTCGCTGACCTTGCGGTCGATCTCGGCGATGGCCCGGTCGAAGGTCTGCTGCAGATTGCGGCTGAAGCTGACGGTACCTTTCAGCGCCTCCTCGGTCAGTGCCTTGATCAGATCCTGCGCGCGATCACGTTCGGTCTGGCGAGTGGCACCGAGAACCTGATCCAGCAGGCCGGGGGCAGCATCGGTCTCCGCCGCCTGCGCTGCGGCGGCAGCTTTCTGCGTGCCGCTCATGCCTTCGGTCCTTGATTAAGGCCAAGTTGGCCTGACAGCGCTTCCAGCTTGGCTTTATCCTGCAGAACGTCCTCCAGCAGGGTCTCGAGTTCTTCCGAACGATCGACCTTGCTCATCAGGTCCCTCAACTTGGCGCGCGTCTCCAGCAGTGCCTTCAGGGCCGGCACTTGCTCCGCCACGCGCTGCGGCTCGAAATCCTGCATCGAGCGGAAGGACAGCTCCACCGCCATCTGGCTGCCGTCGCCTGCCAGCGTGTTGTCGACCTTGAGGTTCAGGCCGGGCTGCACACGGGCCATGACCTCGTCGAAATTGTCGCGATCGATCTGCACGAACTTTCGCTCGGCCAGTGGCTTCAGCGGCTCGCGCGGATCGCCGGCGAAATCGCCCATGACGCCGACGACGAACGGCAACTCCCGCTCAATCTCCGCACCTTCCGTTTCCACCTGATAGGTGATGTGGACGCGCGGCTTGCGCACACGCGCCAGCTTGTCGTGAACGCTACCGCTCATTGAGGCAATCTTCCTTCCGACTGAGGACGTCTTTATCCGTAACGATGAAGCAGGGAGAGCTAGGCCGCAAGCTACCAGACAATGCCTTTGGGCGTCGCATCACTGTCACTTGAAACAGGGGATTCCAAGCTGCTTTCCTGGCGTGGAACAGACAACGCCTGCGGTGTCGAGATTCGATGAATCCCCAGCATGCTCAACATTGCGTGACGAGCGCCGGGGTCTGCCAACACCTCTTCCAGCAAAGCAGGCAATGGCAACCTGGCCCGCCTCGCCAGCGTCTCGAGCGCATAGGATAACGGGGAGTGCGGCTCGGTCCGGCGGAAGAAGCGTGCCAACTCCTCGATACGTTCGATGGCCTGCTCGCGGGATGCCGTGCCCGCTTCGCCGCCCTGCACTGGGACGGAAGGGAAGAGCGGTACGACGCCATCCGACTCCTGCGCAGGGGGCGGCCCAATTCGTCCGTCAGCCGGCCTGCTTGCAGGTGCAGGTGCGGCCTCCCCGAACCGCGCGGACAGCTCTGACAGTGCGTCCAAGACATCCGTCACCCGGCGCGTGGAGGGTGCCATCTCGCCGAATAGGGCGGAGGCCTGCACGTCGAACTCGTCCCAGGCCGCGCGGGCTTCCACAACCTGGCGGCCCAACGCTGCCCAGACCGACTTTGCAACGGCAGCCTCACGCTCCAGCAAGGCCAGTTCCGGCACGCCGGCAGCATACCGGGCCTCCCTGCGAGCCGGGTCGGTCAATGCCGCCGTCTCTTCAGAGAGCTTCCATGTATAGAGCGACACCTCATCGCCACTAACTCTGGTGAAGAGCGGCATGCGGCGCAGGGGCTGCATGAGGGTGCCATCCGCAGTGGCGCCGGAGAGGCCGGCCAGGGGCGCGGCCCTGCCTTCCAGGCCGTCTTCATCAGGAAGCGGAAATACGTGCTCCCAATACTGCTCCAGCAGGCCTGACAGTAGCCGCGCGGACTCAAGAAGGCCCTTCAGCCCATCCAGCCGCACCATCGCTTCCGCGAGCCAAGCAGCGATCTCGAGATCCTTCGTCTTTTCGGCGAGGCATAGCAGGCCGAGCCGCTTGACGTCGCGCCACTGCGGGGGAACCGCATGATCGTCTTCTGCGGCATCCTGCGCGCGTTCCGCCGCACGCGCCTCGGCCCGCGCATCCCGCAACTTCTGGTACAGGGAATTGGTGGAGTAGTCCTGCCGCAGGTCCTCGCCGGCGCCTCCGGTCCCGTGAGGAAGAGGACGCAGCAGCGGCTCCCAGTCGATTCCGTCATCCATCCCGGACTATCCGCCTTCTTCCTTTGCAAGAGCGCGTGAGGCTGCGTCTGTCTGCGCACTCATCTAGGCCGGACCGGTTGCCGCGGCCATAGCTTCTGAATAAGGAGAAGCTCAAGAAACAAGGAGCGCATCCGCGCATGGTGGCAGTGGACCTGAAGTCGCTGGTCGGGCGGCTGAATGATATGTGCCGCCGTCAGTTGGAAGCCGCTGCTGGCCTGGCCCTCTCCCGCAGCCATTACAACGTCGAACTGGAACATCTGCTGCTTCGGCTGACGGAGCACTCCGGTTCGGAGGTCTCGGCCATCCTTCGCGCCAGTGGAGCCGATGCCGGTCAGGTCGCCGCGGAACTGACGAAGGCGCTGGACCGGCTGCGTGGCGGCAATAGCCGCGCTCCATCGCTGTCTCCCGATATCGTGAGTCTCTTGCGCGAAAGCTGGTTGGTGGCGTCGCTCGAGGGCGGCGCATTGCAGGTCCGCTCTGGCCACCTGCTGGCGACGTTGCTGTCGGACGATTCGTTGCGCCGCACCATGGGCGACAGCGCGCCAACTCTCCTCAGACTTTCCGCAGAATCCATTCGTCGGGATCGCGAAACACTGATCGCGGGAAGCGACGAGGCCGTTGCAGCCGATGCCACACCCGTGGATGCGCCCGCCTCCCGCGCTTCAGGCGAAGGCCCGCTCGAGCAATTTTGCAGCGATCTGACGGCGCAGGCGAAGGCGGGCAAGATCGACCCGATCCTTGGCCGAGACGACGAGATCCGCCAGGTCATCGACATCCTGACTAGGCGGCGGCAGAACAACCCGATCCTGACCGGTGAGCCAGGCGTAGGCAAAACCGCAGTGGCAGAGGGTCTGGCCCTGCGGATCGCGCAGTCCGATGTGCCGCCGGCGCTTCGGGACATCCGCCTTCTTTCGCTCGATCTCGGCCTGCTTCAGGCGGGCGCCGGAGCGAAGGGAGAATTCGAGAACCGTCTGCGCGGCGTCATTGACGCAGTGAAGGCCAGCCCACGCCCGGTCGTACTCTTCATTGACGAGGCACACACCCTGATCGGCGCCGGCGGTCAGCAGGGCCAGAACGATGCGGCCAATTTGTTGAAGCCAGCCCTGGCGCGCGGAGAGTTGCGGTGCCTCGCTGCCACCACCTGGGCCGAGTACAAGAAGTACTTCGAGAAGGATGCGGCCCTGACCCGGCGCTTCCAGGTGGTGCAGGTCGGCGAGCCGTCGGAGCCGATGGCGGCGGCCATGCTGCGCGGGCTAGCCGCGACGCTGGAGAAGCACCACGGCGTCCGCATTCTGGACGAGGCGGTGACCGAGGCCGTGCGCCTATCTGCCCGCTACATCCCCGCCCGGCAGTTGCCCGACAAGGGCGTGTCGCTGCTCGACACCGCCTGTGCCCGCGTCGCCATGAGCCAGAGCGCACAGCCGGCCGCCATCGAGCACCGGCGGCGCCGCATGGATTTGATCAATACCGAACTCGCCGCCTTGAAGCGCGAGGCCGCAGCCGGCGCCGACCACGGCAGTCGGAGCACGAATCTCGTGGAAGAGAGCGACCGGCTCGCGGCCGAGTTGACTGCCCTCGATATGCGTTGGGACCAGGAAAGGGAGCTCATCGACCAGCTGCGGCAACTTCGCGAACGCGCCGAGGCGGATGATGCGGTCGCCCGTGCCGAGCTGCCGCCCCTGGCGCAGCAGCTCCGCGAACTGCAAGGCGAGGAGCCGCTGGTGCATCCGGTCGTGGACGCGCAGGCCATTGCTGAGGTGGTGGGCACCTGGACCGGCATTCCCGTCGGGCGAATGCTGGGCGACGAGATCCGGGCGGTGCTCGAATTGAAGTCCAAGCTGGAAGAACGCGTCATCGGCCAGCCCCACGCACTGGAGGCGCTGGCGCAGACCATCCGGACCCACCGCGCCGGGCTGACGGACCCGCGCAAGCCCGTCGGCGTCTTCCTCATGGCCGGCACCTCCGGCGTTGGCAAGACGGAGACGGCGCTGGCCCTGGCGGAACTGCTGTATGGCGGCGAGCAGAACCTCACCGTGATTAACATGAGCGAGTTCAAGGAGGAGCATAAGGTCTCGCTCCTAATGGGCTCTCCGCCCGGCTATGTCGGCTATGGCGAGGGCGGCGTGCTGACCGAGGCGGTACGCCGGCGCCCCTACTCCGTGGTGCTGCTGGACGAGATGGAGAAGGCGCATCCCGGTGTCCAGGACATCTTCTACCAGGTGTTCGACAAGGGACAGATGAAGGACGGGGAAGGTCGCGACATCGACTTCCGCAACACCATCATCATCATGACCTCGAATGCCGGCAGCGACACCATCGCCAAGCTGTGCGCCGACCCGGAGCTGGCGCCGGAACCGGCGGAACTGACGGAAGCCCTGCGGCCGGATCTGCTGCAATGGTTCAAGCCGGCCTTTCTTGGGCGCTGCAACGTCGTCACCTATTATCCGCTGGCGCCCGACATCCTGCGCCGGATCGTCGCGCTGAATTTCCGCCGCATCGAGCGCCGGCTGCGCGAGGCCTATGGCGTGACGTTGCAGGTCGATGACAGCGTGCTCGACTCCGTCGCGGAGCGCTGCAAGGAAGTCGATAGCGGCGCGCGCAACATCGAGGCGATTCTGACGCGAACGCTACTTCCCGAGCTTTCTTCACGCATTCTTGCAACCCTGATGGAAGGCAAGTCCATCACGGGTGTGGCACTGGCCGTGGGCGAGAACGGCGACTTCGATTACGACATCAGCGCACACGCGGCGTAGCCGCCGCCGTTATGCGATCGAGGGGTTAAGGAGACCACCA